>JACCDN010885236.1_pt1 | contig 86334 bp, 76 predicted proteins | sample 7441691 | NCBI WGS metagenome assembly JACCDN01 (sample SAMN15323439, study PRJNA562643) | freshwater metagenome | isolation source: river surface water | place: USA:Blue River Watershed | collected 2017-08-16
CGCCTTGCTCCGGGTCGAAACGCTTGACCGCCTTCATCAGGCCGATATTGCCTTCCTGGATCAGGTCCGCATGCGGCAGGCCATAGCCGAGGTAGCCGCGCGCGATCGACACCACCAGCCGCAGATGCGACATGATCAGCTGTTGCGCAGCGGCCAGATCGCCGTCATCGCGCAGCTTGCGCGCGAGCGAAGTCTCTTCCTCCTGCGACAGCATCGGCAGGCGGTTGACGGATGAAATGTAAGCATCCAGGTTGCCCAGGCTGCCCGAAAAACCGAGAGCCAGTGCCGAGCGACCGGCCGGCACGAGGGCAGACGATGCGGACATAGCTGTCATTGTTTCTCCTTCACGGGACATGGGGGACACCATCCATGGCAGTCCCGACAGGTCAATATTAGCACTCTCACGGGTCGAGTGCTAATCCCCCCGGTGTGGAATGGCGCGGGTCCGGGAGGCTGGCAGCACCATCGGCGGGGTGTCAGGATTTATCAGACCGGCAACGCGTGCAAAGGTGCCGTGAAACCGGCCCGCATTCAGCCAGAAATCAGCCGTCAATCAGTCAGCCAGAAATCAGACGTCAATCAGTCAGCCAGAAATCAGACGTCAATCAGTCAGCCATCCGCAGCGCACGCCGTACCGACAGCGCCGCGCCCAGCACGCCCAGTGCGGCGCTGGCGGCCAGCAGGCCGGCGACGGTCTGCCCGTTCAGCGGCTGCAGCAGGAAGGTCGAGCCATACAGGCTGGCCAGCTGGCCGACCGAGGTATTGAGCAGCGCCAGCGCACCCAGCACCGCCAGCAGCGCCAGCGCACCGGCCGCCAGCCCGAGCAGGCCGCCCATGTAGTAAAACGGCCGCGCGACGAACGCATCGGTCGCGCCCAGCAGGCGCGCGACGCCGATTTCTTCGTGTTGCGTGACGATCTGCAGCCGTATCGTGTTGAACACCACGGCCAGCACCACGCCGCACAGCGACGCCGCCAGCAGCACCAGCACGGACGATGCCAGCTGCAGCAGTGCCGCCAGTCGCTTGACCCAGGCCGCGTCCAGCTGCACGGTCTCGACGCCGGCGATCTGCGCCAGCGCCGCCGCCAGCTTTTCGATGCGCGCCGGTGCTGCTGCATCGGTTGCGTCATGGCCGGACAAAGCCGCGCCACCGATGCGCACCACGTACGCATCCGGCAGCGGGTTGCTGCCGAGCGCAGACACCACGTCGCCCAGCCCGGCGCGCGCCTTCATTGCCTCCAGCGCCTTTTCGCGCGGAATGTAGTCGAGCTTCGCGTGCACGCCCGCTTGCTGTGCCGCGTTGCGGATGTCGTCGCCAATTGCCTGCGCGCGGTCGCGCGCAATCTCGGTTGACAGGAATACGCTGATCTCGGGTTCGACCGCCAGTTCGCGCGACACCGGTCGCAGGTTTTCCAGCAGGGTGAGGCCGGCCAGCGGCAACATCAGCGCCAGCGCAATCACCAGCACGTTGAAGCTGAAGCTGCCCGGCATCGCACGTATGCGCGCCAGTGCCGCACTGACCGCCATCGCATGTTCTCGGACCCAGTTCTTCATGCGCCCACCTCGCTGCTGGCGTCGTGCATTGCAATCACCTTGCCGTGCTCCAGCAACACCACGCGGTCCGCACGCTGCAGCAGCCGGTCGTCATGGGTCGAGATGATGCAGGTGACGCCCGCCGCATTGAAAGCCTGCAGCATGTCCAGCACCACGCGCGCACTGTCACGGTCCAGATTGGCCGTCGGTTCATCCGCTAGGATGATGCGCGGCTTGTGCACGATCGCGCGCGCAATCGATACCCGCTGCTGTTCGCCGCCCGACAGTGCTTGCGGTGGCAGCAGGACTTTCGCGGCCAGCCCGACGCGGTCGAGTGCCACCTTCGCGCGCTGCTCGGCTTCGGAAGGCGTGGCGCCGCTGACGATCAGCGGCATCATCACGTTCTGCAGCACGCTGCGGTCATTCAGCAGTCGGTGCTGTTGCAGGATCAGTCCGAGCTTGCGGCGCAGCCAGGGCAGCGTCGCGCGGTTCAGCTTGCGCATGTCTTGCCCGCTGACCAGCAGTACGCCTCCGGTCGGACGCTCGATGCCGGCGACCAGCTTCAACAGCGTGGACTTGCCCGCACCGGACGGACCGGCCAGAAAGACCAGCTCGCCTTCATGAATGTCGAGCGTCACATCCGCCAGCGCCGGCACATTGCCGGGGTAGGTCTTGGACACGTGCGAGAACGAGATGATGGACATGGGTGGAGGTGTCGAAAGTAGGGTGTTTCAAGCCGAAAGTGCAGGCCGTGTCATCGTGGTTCAGCCCAGCAGCGCATCGACGAACTCTTCCGCGACGAAGGGCTGCAAGTCATCGATACCTTCGCCGACCCCGATGAAATACACCGGCACCGGACGTTGCTTCACGATTGCCGCCAGCACACCGCCTTTCGCCGTGCCGTCGAGCTTGGTCACCACCAGCCCGGTGAGCGCCAGCGCATCATCGAAAGCCTTCACCTGAGCCAGTGCGTTCTGGCCGGTGTTGCCATCGATGACCAGCAGCACCTCATGCGGCGCGGTATTGATCGCCTTGCCGATCACGCGGCGTATTTTCTTCAATTCATCCATCAGGTGCAGCTGCGTCGGCAGGCGGCCGGCGGTATCGACCATCACCACATCGGCGCCGCGCGCGCGACCGGCTTGCACCGCATCGAACGCGATTGCCGCCGGGTCACCGGATTCCTGCGCGATCACGTCCACGCCATTGCGCTGGCCCCAGATCGTGAGTTGTTCACGTGCTGCTGCACGGAAGGTGTCGCCGGCGGCCAGCAGCACTTTTTGTCCATGTGCCTGCATGTGCTTGGCCAGCTTGCCGATGGTGGTGGTCTTGCCCGCGCCATTGACGCCCGCGATCATCATCACCAGCGGCTGTTCGCGGCCGAGCACCAGTGGCTTTTCCAGCGGCTGCAGCAAGTCGATCAGCAGCGTGCGCAGCGCTGCCTTCACCTGGGCGGCTTCGGCCAGCTTGTCCTGCTTCACCTTCGCCTTCAGCGCATCGAGCACATGCTGCGTGGCTTCAACGCCCGCATCGGCCATCAGCAATGCCGCTTCCAGCTCTTCGTACAGCGCGTCATCGATGCGGGTGCCGGTGAACAGCGTTGCAATGCCGGACGACGTGCGTGACAGCCCGGCCTTCAGCCGGCCCAGCCATGAGGTCTTTCTGGCGGCAGCGGCGACCGGGTCGGCCACGTCAGCGCGCGCGATGTCGCCCTCGGCGGCGCTCACCGGGGCGGTCGTGTTCGGTGTCGGGTGCGCAGTCAGATGCGCAGCCGGATGCGCGGGGGCGGCGCTTGCTGCGGATTCGCTGGCGGGCGGGGCGGCTGCAGAAACTGGCACCGAATCAGGCGCAGAAAGAGGGGCGGACGCGGGTGCGGAAGCGGGTTCTTTCGGTTTGCGTTTGAAGAAGCTGAACATCGTGGCCCGGGGCTGCGCTGCGAGGAAAAAAATTGGCGGCTACAATCCGGCGGCTGGTCGTCGCTGGACCATGCAACGGCGATGCAGCATTCTCATTCGGATTCAGCCCCAGATTTTAACAGAGCAAAGACCATGATTTTCCGCCCCGGATCGCTGGTGCTTGCCAGCCTGTTCAGCTTTTTCAACGTGTTCAGCGCGCTCGGCACACTCAGTGTCGCGCTGCTGCCGGCCTCCAGCAGTCTGGCTGCGGCCAGTGCGCAGGAATTCCGCCTGTCCAATGGCATGAAGGTCATCGTCAATGAAGACCATCGCGCACCGACGGTGGCGCACATGGTCTGGTATCGCGTGGGCAGCATGGATGAACAGAATGGTGTGACCGGTGTCGCGCATGTGCTGGAGCACATGATGTTCAAGGGCACCAAACAGCTGAAGCCCGGCGAGTTCAGCGAACGCGTGGCCAAGCTGGGTGGTCGGGAGAATGCCTTCACGTCCAAGGATTACACCGCCTATTTCCAGCAAGTCGAGAAGAGCCGCCTTGAGAAAGTGATGGCGCTCGAAGCTGACCGCATGCACAACCTGACGATGGATGCGGCCGAGTTCGCCAAGGAAATCCGCGTCGTGATGGAAGAACGCCGGCTGCGTACCGATGACCAGCCGCTGTCCTTGCTGCAGGAAGCGCTGTATGCGACTGCCTGGGTCGCGCATCCCTACCGTAACCCCATCGTCGGCTGGATGGATGATTTGCAGAACATGAAAGCCAGCGATGCGCTCGACTGGTATCGCCGCTGGTATGCGCCAAACAATGCCACGCTGATCGTGTCCGGCGATGTGGATGCGAAACAGGTGCTGGCACTGGCGCAAAAATATTACGGCCGCATTCCGTCCAAGTCCTTGCCGCAGACGCGCCCGCAGCAGGAGCCGGTGCAGGCCGGCATCAAGCGCGTGACCGTGAAGGCCCCGGCCGAGAATCCCTATCTGATGATGGCGTGGAAAGTGCCGAAGCTGAACGATGTCGACAAGGATGACGAACCGTTTGCGCTCGAAGTGCTGGCGGCCGTGCTCGATGGTTATGACAATGCGCGCCTGCCGGCGCGGCTGGTGCGCACGCAAAGGCTGGCCAATTCGGTCGATGCCGGCTATGACAGCACTGCGCGCGGGCCGGTGATGTTTGCGATGGGTGGCGAGCCCACCCAGGGCACCACGGTCGAGCAACTGGAAGCCGCATTGCGCGCCGAGATCACGCGGATTGCGAATGAAGGCGTGGCTGAATCGGAATTGCGGCGTGTGAAAGCGCAGCTGATCGCCAGCCAGATCTACAAGCGCGACTCGGTGTTCGGGCAGGCGATGGAGATCGGCACCATGGAAATGGCCGGCATCTCGCACAAGCAGATCAACCGCATCATCGAGCGGCTGTCGGCCGTGACACCGGCGCAGGTGCAGTCCGTCGCCGCCAAGTATTTTTCCGATGAACAGCTGACGGTGGCCACCTTGTCGCCGCTGCCGATGTCGGCACAGGCAACCCGCCCGGCCGGTGTGTCCGGCCTGCGTCACTGATCGCGAGGATGAGCATGAACTTCACGACCCCTTCGATCGCTTCGATTGCAGCTCCGATTGCTGCTTTGATTACCGCTTCGACTATTACGTCGCCTATTGCGTCGACGATCACGTCCATTTCTTTGCGGCCTGCCGCTTGCCTGATTGCCATGATGCGCGCGGTGGCGCGTGTCGGCGTCGCGACCCCGGCCGTGATCGCCGTGATCGCAGCGATGGCTTTCTCCAGCCCGGCGCAGGCCGCGCTGAACATTCAGCACTGGACGCTGGACAATGGCGCGCGCGTGTATTTCGTCGAGAGCCGCAACCTGCCCATCGTCGATGTCAACATCGAGTTCGATGCCGGCAGCCGGCGCGATCCGTCCGGCAAGACCGGGCTGTCGTCGCTGACGCATGCGATGCTCGCGCGCGGTCTGCGCGAAGCCAGGCTGTCCGACGGCCGCACCGAGCCCGCAATGAGCGAAGCCGAGATTTCGGATGCACTGGCCGATGTCGCCGCTCAGCGTGGCGGTGGTGCCGGCGCCGACCGCGCCGGCATGTCGGTGCGTACGCTGTCATCGAAGGCCGAGCGCGATACCGCGATCCACATGCTCGCGCGCCTGCTGTCGCAACCGAGCTTCCCGGCCGATCTGTTCGCACGCGACAAGGCGCGCACGGTGTCAGCAATCCGTGAATCCCTGACCAAGCCGGAATCGATTGCAAACAAAGCGTTCTGGCGCCTTGCGTACGGCAATCATCCGTATGGCGTCGAAGCGACGGTGGAATCGGTTGAGAATGTGTCGCGTGAAGACTTGCTCGCATTTCATCGCACGCATTACGTCGCAGGTCATGCGGTGATCTCGATGATCGGTGACATCTCGCGCGCCGAAGCCGAAGCCATTTCACGCGAGCTGACGCTGCGCCTGCCCGTCAGTGCGCCGGATGGCAAGCCGCTGCCGGCGCTGCCCGAGGTGAGCTTGCCGCGTCAGGCGGAAGAGCGCATCCCGCATCCGGCATCGCAATCGCATATCCTGGTCGGCATGCCGGCGATGTCGCGCGGCGATCCGGACTTCTATGCGCTCACGGTCGGCAACTACATCCTCGGTGGCGGTGGTTTCGTATCGCGCCTGACCAAGGAGGTGCGCGAAAAGCGCGGGCTGGCCTACAGCGCCTACAGCTACTTCAGCCCGATGCTGCAAGCGGGACCTTTCCAGGCCGGCTTGCAGACCCGCAAGGACCAGGGTGAGGAAGCGCTGCGAGTCGTGCGCGACAGCATCGCCACCTGGTTGCGCGACGGGCCTACCGAGGCCGAACTGAAGGCGGCGAAAGACAACCTGATCGGTGGTTTTGCGCTGCGCATCGACAATAACCGCAAGATCCTCGATAACATCTCCGTGATCGGCTATTACCAGCTGCCGCTCGATTACCTCGATACCTGGACGGCCAAAGTGGCGAAGGTGACGGCGGCTGACATCCGGGCTGCCTTCGCGCGCAAGCTGGCGATGGACCGCATGGTGACGGTCATCGTTGGCAGCGACACCGAGCCCAAAGCTGCCGGCACCACGAACTGAGCAGGATCGGCGAGCATCCACCGGCGAAAATCAGTACGAGCAACACGAGCAACACGAGCAGCACGAGCAGCACGAGCAGCACGAGCAGTGCCAGCAGTGCCAGCAGCACTGGCCGGTGCCAATGAGAACCCAGCAGGAAGCCCTCTTTTGAAAAAACAAAGCCCTGCCCGGCACGCGGCAGCACCGCGGCAGGTGCGCATCATCGGTGGTGACTGGAAGCGCACGCCCTTGCCGGTACCCACGCTGGATGGTTTGCGCCCCACCCCGGACCGCGTGCGCGAAACCCTGTTCAACTGGCTTGAGCATCTGCAGCAGCGCCACTGGGCCGACCGGCGCTGTCTGGACTTGTTCGCCGGTACCGGCGCGCTTGGATTCGAAGCCGCCAGCCGCGGTGCGGCCAGCGTCACGCTGGTCGAATCGCATCCGGCGGCTGTGCGTCAATTGCAGGCAAGCTGCGACAAGTTGCGCGCAACATCCATCAACGTGATGCGCGGCGATGCGCGCGCCCTGCTCGCAACCTTGCCCGGCCCTTATCACCTGATCTTCCTCGATCCGCCGTATGCGCTGCAGCTGCTGCCCGCGCTGTTACCGCACTGCCAGCGCTTGCTGGCGCCGGGCGGCCTGGTCTATGCTGAGTCGGACCAGCCGTTTGCCGAACCGCGTGCGGACTGGCTGGATGGCTGGCAAGTGGTGCGTGCTGACAAGGCGGGGCAGGTGTTTTTCGGCTTGCTGATGCCGGATGACAAGGCCCTGAATTAGGGCATAATTCGCCTTCCTTGAGACAGGGCAGGCAAAGATCTTGCCCGTACAAAAGAATCCAGAGGGAAGCTCCATGGTCACAGCCGTATATCCCGGAACCTTCGATCCGCTGACGCGTGGCCATGAAGATCTGGTTCGCCGGGCTTCCGGCCTGTTCGACAAGCTTATCGTTGGCGTCGCCGACAGCAAGGCCAAGCGCCCGTTCTTCACGCTCGAAGAGCGGCTCGACATTGCGCGCGAAGTGCTGGGCCATTACCCGAATGTCGAAGTCGAAGGTTTTTCCGGCTTGCTGAAAGATTTCGTGCGCAAGCATGATGCGCGCGTGATTGTGCGTGGTCTGCGCGCGGTATCCGACTTCGAATATGAATTCCAGATGGCCGGCATGAACCGCTACCTGTTGCCCGATGTCGAGACCCTGTTCCTGACCCCGTCTGACCAGTACCAGTTCATCTCCGGCTCCATCGTGCGCGAGATCGCGGTGCTCGGCGGCGATGTCTCCAAGTTCGTGTTCCCGTCGGTCGAGCAGTGGCTGCAGAAGAAGATCGCCGCCCAGCAGGGCTGATCTGACACGCGCCGGCCCAGCATTTTTTCGAGGCAGTACCGATGGCACTGATGATCACCGACGATTGCATCAACTGCGACGTCTGCGAGCCCGAGTGCCCGAATGAAGCGATCTTCCTCGGGCCGCTGATCTACCAGATCAACCCCGACAAATGCACCGAATGCGTCGGGCATTTCAATGAGCCGCAATGCCAGCAGGTGTGCCCTGTCGCCTGCATTCCCATCGATCCCGCACATAGCGAGACACACGAACAGCTGCAGGCGAAATACGAGCGCTTGCAGGCCACGCTCGACCATGAAAAAAAGGCCGGCTGAGCGCCGGCCTCGTTGTCACTCACCTGTCAGTCAGTCGATCACCTTCGGCGTGCAGACGCCGGCATAGCCCAGATGGTTGTCGCCATTGGTTAACGTGTAGATCGTATGCACGCCCCAGATATAGCGGTCAGCCTTCACGCTGACGGTCGCGATGGTGCCATTCATCGCCGGCTTGTTGATCGTCGCCTCGCCTTCGTACCACTGCGCGCTTTCCTTCAGCGCGGTCTCGACCGGGCCGCCATACAGCGTGCTGAAACGAATCTTCTTTGCCGTCCGGTCAATCACCAGATCGATCGGGTCTTCCTTCAGGCTGCTCATCTGCTCGACGCGCTTGCCCCAGCCATCGTATTCGACATGGGTGCCGCTGCAGATATAGCGGATGGTTTCGGCATGGGCAGCGCTGGCGGCCAGCAGAGCGGCCGCGATGAGGGCGTGGCGGAGTGCAGTCATGATCGTCACACGTTGAACAGGAAGTTCAGCACATCGCCATCCTTGACGACGTATTCCTTGCCTTCGGCGCGCATCTTGCCGGCTTCCTTCGCACCGTTCTCGCCCTTGTACGTGATGTAGTCATCAAAGGCGATGGTCTGCGCACGAATGAAGCCGCGCTCGAAGTCGGTGTGGATCACGCCGGCGGCCTGGGGCGCGGTGTCGCCCTGATGGATGGTCCATGCGCGCACTTCCTTCACGCCGGCCGTGAAATAGGTCTGCAGGCCGAGCAGGCTGAAGGCAGCGCGGATCAGTCGGTTCAGGCCCGGCTCGTCCATGCCCATGTCGGCCAGGAAGTCGAGCTTGTCGGCGTCGTCCATGTCGGCAATCTCGGCTTCGATCGCAGCGCAGATCGCGACGATGGGCGCATTCTGCGCCTTCGCATAGTCCGTCAGCTGATCTAGCAGCGGGTTGTTGGTAAAGCCCGAGTCCGACACATTGGCCACATACATCGCCGGCTTCGCAGTAATCAGGCACAGCGGCTTGATCATCGCCATCTGATCTTTGTCGAGACCCATCGCACGCACCGGCTTCGCATCGTTCAGGTGCGCCTGCACCTTCTCCAGCAGCGCGCACAGCGCAATCGCTTCCTTGTCACCGGCGCGTGCCTTCTTTTGCTCGCGGTGAATGGTCTTTTCGACGGTGCCGAGGTCGGCCAGCGCCAGCTCGGTCTGGATCACATTGATGTCATCGATCGGGCTGACCTTGCCTGCAACGTGAATCACGTTCGGGTCTTCGAAGCAGCGCACCACATTGACGATCGCATCCGTCTCGCGGATGTGCGCGAGGAACTGGTTGCCCAGGCCTTCGCCTTTCGATGCGCCGGCCACCAGACCGGCGATGTCGACGAATTCCACCGTTGCCGACAGGATGCGTTCGGGCTTCACGATGTCGGCCAGCTGCTGCAGGCGCGGGTCCGGCACTTCGACGATGCCGACATTGGGCTCGATGGTGCAGAACGGATAATTTTCAGCCGGGATGCCGGCCTTGGTCAGTGCATTGAAAAGGGTCGACTTGCCGACGTTGGGCAGGCCGACGATGCCGCATTTGAGGCTCATGGGAATCCTTGGGAATCGAAGCGCGCATTATACCGCCGGGGGTGCTGTCCTCTGCCGCTGCTGCGCAGCGCTGCCCCTGTAGCCGGCTCGTTGCTGGCGTCGGCGTCGAAAGTGTTTATGATGCGCGACGACTGTTCATTTACCCCTTCCTCACCATGAAACGTGCCGTCGATATCGTCATTGCGCTCCTGCTGTCCCTGTTGCTGTTGCTGCCCGCCTTGCTGGTCGCACTCGCGATCAAGCTCGATAGTCGCGGGCCGCTGCTGAGCCGCCCGCATCGCGTGGGGCGCAGCGGGCGCATGGTGAAGGTCTGGGAATTTCGCACAGCCGATGCCGACCCGGATGCGATGGAAACCGTCGCCGGTTGTCATGGCGAACAGGTGACGCGCGTGGGTGCGCTGCTGCGCCGGCTCGGTATCGCGCGCTGGCCACTGCTGTGGAGCGTGCTGAAAGGGGATTTTTCCATCGTCGGCCCGCGCGCGGAAATGCCGCGCTATGTCGGCGTGTATCCGCCCGAGCTGCGCAAGCTGGTGCTGTCGGTGAAGCCGGGTCTGGTCGACCTGGCCAGCCGCGAACGGCATGCCGAACGCGCATTGCTGTCAGGTCTGGAGGGCGATGCGCTCGAAGAAGCGTATGTCGAGCAAGTGCTGCCGCGACGCCTCGAACTGGGCAAACGCTATGTCGAGGGGCGTGGCTTCTGGATGGACTTGCGCGTGTTGGCAGGATGGCTGGCCGCGCCCTTGATACGCTGAGTGCGCACGGCGTTTGCGCCGGGAACGCGCTGATGACGGCATGCTGAGGCGTCGGGATTTTGCACGGACCTCGCGCCCTGATTGCGCACTGACTTCGCGCCGACGACGCACCCGTGCAGGTGCCGTCGTCGGCGACAAGGCGGCTTGTTTCAAACAGGCACTCAGGCTGCCTTGTTAATCAGGAATTGCGCCTTGTCACGGCCTGCCATCCATTTCGGCGGCTTGCCACGGCCGCTCCAGGTTTCACCGGTGGCGTTATTGCGGTATTTCGGTGCCACGGTGCGGCGCACGCCCGGTTTTGCCGATTTTGCGCGCTTGCCACCGCCAAAACCGAGGTCGTCCGGCGAAATACCGAATTCCTTCATTTTCGCGTGAATATCGGCAATCGCATTCGCCAGTTCAGTCTTGCGCGCGTGCTCGGCTTCTTTTTGCAGTTTCTCAATCTGGCTCTGCAATTCCTTGTAAGTGGACATTGAATTCCCCTGCTAAGTTAGGTTTCTATTGAACAACCAGCCTCGTGATGAGGCGTTGCCTGCCCGCGCATTATAGTCGAATTATTAGCATTAAGGTATTAATCCTTTGGAATCTAAAAAGATAATACAAGTAATTGATTATCAATGATATTTTGTTTAATTTTTTATTTGGAGAAACATTTGTGCGCGTGCGTGTGAGCGTGGTGTCAGCGATCTCGACGGCTCGGCGTTCGATTATTAGAATCTTTTTTCTATAATTGATTTTCCGAAAAATGCCGCGTGCAAGCATGCCCCGGCATTTTTTCATTGCCGGGGCGGAACTGCCTTGATTTTTATCGGAAGGGATGCGGCGCGCTTATGCGTACCGCCATGGAAACGGTGGCTGACAGGCAGTCAATGCGGATTAATGCCGCTGAATGCCACTGAATGCCGATGGCTGCCGATGAATAGGGATGAATCCGATGGTATGGCGTGCGCGGCAAGCATAATCGGCATCGATTCAGCGACGCTATCCCCATGCCGCCGGCGACCTGGGTGGCGCTGTGCTGTACGTCGGTACTGTCTGCGGTGCGTCCGCCTCGGCAGCGACCGCGCTGCTGCGCAGCTGATGCACAGCGCTGATGTTGAAAAGCCCCTCAGTGCGTCATGGGCACGCAAGCATGTCAGGCTTTTTTCTCGGTGTGCAGCACTTTCATCGCCAGCTCGAACTGGCCTTCCACCAATGGCGGGATGATGGACAGTGAGCGTGCGATCGCCTCATCAATGCCCGCCTGTTCTTCCTGCCTGGGCCGGTGCAGCACGAAATCCACCACCGCTTGTTGCAGCTTCAGCTCGCGCGGATGGCCAATGCCCAATCTGAGCCGCCAGTAGTCCTGCGTACCGAGTGCCGCCGTAATGTCCTTCAGCCCGTTGTGACCGCCGGACGAGCCGCCCTTCTTCAGGCGTGCGGCGCCGGGCGGCAGGTCGAGCTCGTCGTGCACGACCAGCACCTCATCCGGCGCGATCTTGTAGAAGCGGCACAGCGCGCCGACCGACTGGCCGGAGCGGTTCATGTAGGTCTGCGGCTCCAGCAGCCACACCTCATGGCCTTGAATGCGCGTCTTTGCGGCCAGGGCATGGAAACGGGTTTCACGTTTGAGCTCGCCGCGTGCCAGTGCATCGACCAGCCAGAAGCCGGCATTGTGACGGGTCGCTTCGTAGTCGGTGCCGGGGTTGCCGAGGCCGACGATCAGGCGGATGGGTGCGCTGGGCATGACAGGGTATCGGGAAGTTCAGCAGGTGAGGGGGATGCCGCTGCCGCATTATCGGGCAAAGCGGCAGGGCGTAAAAAAACCCGAGCCGGGCTCGGGTTTTTTATCGGCGGCGAAGAATTACTCCTTCTTGTCGCCTTCAGCAGCGGTGTCCGACTTCGCGCCACGCGGGATCACGGCGACGGCGATGGTCGGGTTGTCCTTTGCATGCACCGCGGTCACGCCGGCCGGCAGCTTCAGGTCCGCAACGTGGAACGATGCGCCTTCGGTCATGCCCGACAGGTCGACTTCGATGAACTCCGGCAGATCCTTCGGCAGGCAGCTGACATCCAGCTCGTTCAGCACGTGGCTGATCACGCCGCCCGACAGTTTCACGACCGGTGCGATCTCGGCGTTGATGAAGTGCAGCGGCACTTTCACGTGGAGCTTCTGGTTCGGATCAACGCGCTGGAAATCAGCGTGCATCACCAGCTGCTTGTACGCGTGCATCTGGAAGTCGCGCAGCACCACCTTCTCGGTCTTGCCATCGACCTTCATGTCGAGGATGGACGAGTGGAACGCTTCTTTCTTCAGCGCGTGGTACAGCGCATTGTGATCGAGCGCGATATTGACCGGGGCTTCGGTGCCACCGTAGATGATGCCGGGGGTCTGGCCCGCACGGCGCAGGCGGCGGCTCGCTCCGGACCCCTGCTCGGTACGTGGGAATGCTACGACTTCCATGTTCAACTCCTGTTGCGGGCTTGCGCCCTCAAGTTAAGTCCCCCGCGACCAGGGGACCGCAAAAAGGGATCACGCTGGCGCGCAATCCCGAATCATTCAAGCCGGGTGCTTACTCGCCGCCGGCTTCGTCTTCGGCAAACAGCGACAGCACCGAGTCACCGCGGCTGATGCGGCGGATGGTCTCGGCCAGCAGCGGCGCGCACGACAATTGGCGAATCTTGCTGCAGGCCTTCGCCTGCGCATTCAGCGGGATGGTGTCGGTGACGACCAGCTCATCCAGCGGTGATTTTGCGATGCGCTCGATCGCCGGGCCGGACAGCACTGCATGCGTACAGTACGCGACCACCTTCTTCGCACCGCGCTCTTTCAGCACCTCGGCCGCCTTGGTCAGCGTGCCGGCGGTATCGACCATGTCATCCATGATCACGCAGTTGCGGCCTTCGACTTCACCGATGATGTTCATCACCTCGGACACATTGGCCTTCGGGCGGCGCTTGTCGATGATGGCGAGGTCGCAATTGAGTTTCTTCGCGAGCGCACGCGCACGCACCACGCCACCCACGTCCGGCGACACCACCAGCAAGTCTTCGTAATTCTTGTGCACCAGGTCGCTCAGCAGCACCGGGGATGCGTAGATATTGTCGACCGGGATATCGAAAAAGCCCTGGATCTGGTCCGCGTGCAAGTCCATGATCAGCACGCGCTCGACGCCGGCTTCCTGCAGCATGTTGGCCACCACCTTGGCCGAGATCGCGACGCGCGCCGAGCGCGGACGGCGATCCTGGCGCGCATAACCGAAATACGGAATCGCAGCAGTGATGCGGCCAGCCGATGCACGCTTGAGCGCATCGACCATCAGCATGATTTCCATCAGGTTGTCATTGGTCGGCGCGCAGGTGGACTGCAGCACGAAAATGTCCTTGCCGCGGACGTTCTCGTTGACCTCGACCATAATCTCGCCATCGGAGAATTTCGACACCTCGGCCTTGCCGAGCGCCAGGCCCAGCTGGCTGGCGACGCCGGCGGCGAGATCCGGGTTCGCGTTCCCGGTAAAGACCATCAGGTTCTCGTGGACCATGGGATCCGAAAGCCTTCTTCAAAAGTTTGAAAAGCCGGCTGGAGGACGGATGTCCTGAGCCGGCTTTTTTGTCAGTGCCGCGTGCACCGGAACAGGGCCTGGTACGCGCAACCTGCGGGATTTGATTACTTTTTTGCTATCCCGGTCGCCCGCGCTTGCGTGGCGACCAAAACTGATGGCAGGGGAACAAGGATTCGAACCTTGGAATGCCGGAATCAAAATCCGGTGCCTTAACCAACTTGGCGATTCCCCTACACAACCTGTTGTCGAGCCAGACAGCCCGACGAATTCTTTACGATGGCAGCAGCGAGGCCAGCGGGTGCACATCCAGCGCCCTGGTCTTCCAGCCTCGCCAGTCGGGAGGCAGGTCGGCGAGCGCGGCATCTGCATCGGATTCCCTGGCAAATGCGGCGAATACACAGGCGCCGGAGCCGGTCATCCGGGCTTCGCCATGGCGCGACAGCCAGCGAAGGGCGTCTGCAACCGGGGGGAAAGCGCGGGCGGCTACTGCTTGCAAATCGTTTCTTCCAAACCCGGGGAGGCGATTGGAAAAGTCCGACATTTTGACGGGTTTGCTGTCCCTTGTCAATTCAGGATCGCGGAAGATCACGGGCGTCGGCACCGACACTCCCGGGTGCACCAGCACGAACCAGGCCGGCGGCGTATCGACCGCGGTCATCACCTCGCCGATGCCTTCGACGAAGGCATTGCGGCCCGACAGGAAGAACGGCACGTCGGCACCCAGCTGCAGCCCCAGCTGCATCAGCGCCGCGCGACCGAGACCCAGCTGCCACAGGTGGTTCAATGCGATCAGCGTGGTTGCTGCATCAGTCGAGCCGCCACCGATGCCGCCGCCCATGGGCAAGCGCTTGTCGATCGCAATGTCAACGCCGGGCACCTGCAGTCCGCGCTCGGCAGCAGTTGCTTGCAGCAAGCGTGCCGCACGCACCACCAGATCGACCTCGGACGCTACGCCGGGCAGATCGGTGCGGCGCACGATCGCGCCATCGTCGCGCAGATCGAAATGCAGCGCGTCGCCGAGCGCGATCAACTGGAACACCGATTGCAGCAAGTGATAACCATCATCGCGACGACCGACGATGTGCAGGAACAGGTTCAGTTTGGCCGGCGCTGCGCAGTCATGCAGCGAGCGCACGCCTGTGCCTGCGGCGGGGGCTTCGCTGCCGCTATTCATCGCTGCTCCGGTTGCCAATCATCAATCACCAGCCGCAGAGCGATCTCGCCGGCATCGGCCTCGATGCGCGAGAAATCAATGCGTTTCGGCAGGGAGTGGCCATCGACCTGCTGCCAGCTCATGTAACGCACACGCCAGCCATCGCCCTCATGCGCATTGCTGTCACCGACCGGCACTGCCAGCAGCTCACCCGACAGCGTGCGCACGAAGCCCTGCAACCAGTAGCGCAAGCCCTCGACCGGCAGCGGCCAGCCAAGCACGCTGCGGGTCAGGGCGCTGGCATCGGCCGCCTCGGCCGTCGGCTTGCCGGATTGTTCAAGGGTCGCGCTGCCTGGCAGCAGCGTGATGCGCGCCAGCGTCTGCCCGAGCGGCGACGCCAGTTCAATATCGGTGCGGGAGGCGCTCTGCTGCCAGACGAACTTGCCCTGCACCGATTGCGGCTTGCCATCCTGCTGGTAGCGCACTGCCAGCCGGCCGCCGACGCTGATGTGTTCATGGAACTGACGCGCGCTGTCCGTGCTTGGCGCCGGCGTCGGCATCGGCGCCAGCGTGACGCAGCCGGCCAGCGTCAGCATCGCCAGCACCGACGCCAGCACCGACGCCAGCCACCAGCGATGTCGGATCAAAGCTTCACCTGCAGCCGCTGCAGCGTGCCCTTCAGGGTCTCGTTCTTCGGGTCTTTCGCATTCGCATTGCGCCACAGCTGCTTGGCCTCGTCTTCGCGACCGCGTGCCCACAGCACTTCGCCCAGGTGGGCGGCGATTTCCGGATCGGGCTTGATGCCATACGCGCGGCGCAGCGTCGCTTCCGCTTTTTCAAAGCGGCCGAGCCGGAATTCGACCCAGCCCAGGCTGTCCATGATGTAAGGATCATCGGGGGCGAGCTCGGTCGCTTTCTTGATCAGGTCATAGGCTTCAGCAAGGCGCACATTGCGGTCTGCAAACGAATAGCCGAGTGCGTTGTACGCATGCTGGTTCTCGGGGGCGACTTCGATCATGTGGCGCAGCGAGCGCTCCATCACATCGAATTGCTTCAGCTTCTCGGCCAGCATCGCATGCTCGTACAGCAGGTCGACATTGTCCTTGTTCGATTCCAGTGCATCGGCAATCAGACGCAACGCGTCGCTGCCGCGGCCGGCATCGCGCAGCAATTGCGCCTCCGCGATCAGCAGCCGGATGCGCTCATCATCGCTGCCGACTTCCGCCTGGCTCAGCAATGCGCGTGCGGCATCGAGCTTGCCGCTCTTCGCTGTCAGTTGCGCGCGCTTCAGTAATGCGGCGGTCGCATTTGGCTGATTGCTGTCATCCACCAGCTCCAGCCACTTCAGTGCGCCGGCCAGGTCATTGCGCTCTTCCGCCATCTGAGCCAGCACCATCAGCGCCTGCGACGCATCGCGCTCGCGGTCCGGCTTGCCATCGAGTGACTTGATGTAGGCCGACAGGTAGGTTTCCGCATCCTTCAGCTCATTCGCCTGCACCGACAGGAGGCCCAGTGCATACAGCGTGGTCTGGTCCTTCGGGTATTGCTGCAGCAGGGTCTGGAATTCTTTCTTTGCGTCGGCCAGCTTGCCCTGCTCGAACAGCATGCGCGCATAGGCCAGGCGCGCTTCGCGCGCTTTCGGGTTCTTTTGCAGGAAGTCGGCCAGCGATTTCGCCGCTTCGGCCTTGTTCTCGATGATCTGCGCCAAAGTCAGCGCTGCGAGTTCGGAATTTGGGTAGCGCGTTAGGGCATCGCGTGCTTCGCGCAATGCGGTCGCGCGGTCGCCGCTGACCATCGCCACCTGCGCCAGTGTCAGCCGCGCATCGAGCGAATCACGGTAGGGGTCCAGCAGTTCGCGCAGCAGCGCGATGGCGCGTGCACGGTCCTGCACGCGCGCCAGCTGGCGCTGCACGGTCGCGATCGCGATCGGCAGCGTGGCCGGTGTGGCCGCCGCCAGTTGGCGTGCCAGCGATTGCTTAGCATCGTCGAAGCGGCCATTCGCAAGCTGCAGGCCCAGCATCGCCTGGGCCGCTTCTTCCGACGCCGGCGCCAGTTGATGCCACAGCTGTGCTGCCTTCAATGCTTCCTGCGCCAGCGAGCCCGACAGTGCAAACTCCAGCGCGCGACGCGCGAGGCGTGGGTCGCCCGAGCCGCGCGCAATCGACAGCATCGTCGCGTAGGCCGCGAAATGCTCGCCGCGCTGGTTGGCCAGTTCGGCCGACAGGAACTTGTACATCAGCTCCTCCGACAGCGCGACTTTCGGCAAGCCGTCCGGCACCGCGCCGGCGTCGTTCGCCGGCGGCGGCGCTGACCAGGCCGTGCCGGTCGCTGACAGCAGCGCGGACAGCGTTAGAATGAGCGAGAAATTTTTCAAGGGTTTTTCCTGCGCGGCCTGGCCACGGTAGGGTGCAGCGAACAGATGCAGCAAACCGATGCCGCAAACGAAAAAGAATTTTACGACGAAAGCCCGAATCCCCGTGTCGCCTGACATTTCGCACTTTCCGCAGTGCGGCCCGCCCTTCGTGAACGCTGTCCGCCATGCCTGAATTGCCCGAGGTTGAAGTCACGCGCCGTGGCATTGCGCCGCATGTCGAAGGCCGCACCGTGAGCGGCGTCGTGATGCGACGCAGCGGCCTGCGCTGGCCCTTCCCGCCCGACTTGCCCGCCTTGCTGACCGGCCGCCGCATCGAGGCCACCGGCCGGCGCGGCAAATACCTGTTGCTCCGCTTTGCGCACGGCACGTTGATTGTCCACCTCGGCATGTCCGGCCATTTGCGCATGCTCACGCCCGGCGTGCCGCCGCAAAAGCATGACCATTTCGATCTCGAACTCGGCACCCAGGTCATGCGTTTCACCGATCCGCGTCGCTTTGGCGCCGTGCTGTGGCATGCGCAGGAGGACGGCGATATCGATGAACACATGCTGTTGCGCAGCCTGGGTGTCGAGCCGCTTGGTCGGCTGACTGCCGATGCACTGGCGCAAAAGCTGCACCAGGAAAGCCGCACGCGCAGCGCCGCCATCAAGCAGGTGCTGCTGGCCGGCGATATCGTGGTCGGCGTCGGCAACATCTATGCGTGTGAAAGCCTGTTCATGGCCGGCATTCATCCGAACACGGCGGCGCGGCGCATTTCACTGCCGCGCTACCAGAAACTGGCGGCAGCGATACAGCGCGTGCTGGCGGCCGCGATCGCGCAAGGCGGCAGCAGCTTGCGCGATTTCATCGGCGCTGATGGTGCGTCCGGCTATTTTCAGCAGAGCTATTTCGTGTACGACCGCGAAGACGAACCCTGCCGCCAGTGCGGCAGCGACGTGCGCCGCATCGTGCAGGGCCAGCGCTCGACCTTCTATTGCGTGCGGTGCCAGAAATGAAGCGTCTCCTGTGAAGAAATGTGTCCGATGAGGCGTGTTCTATGAAGCGTGTACTCGATACGGCTGCCGTGGATGAACTCGCCGCACTCGCCGACCCGTCGTTCAGCCGCGCACTGATCGTCTGGCAAAAGCGGCACGGTCGTCGCCAGCTACCCTGGCAGCAGACGCGCGATGCCTACCGCATCTGGCTGTCCGAGATCATGCTGCAGCAGACGCAAGTCGCGACCGTGATCCCTTATTACGCCCGCTTCCTCGAACGCTTCCCCGACGTGCAGGCACTGGCTGCGGCACCGGTCGGCGACGTGATGGCCTTGTGGGCCGGCCTCGGTTATTACACGCGCGCACGCAACCTGCACCGCTGTGCGCAAGCGGTGGTGGCGCAACATGGCGGCGCCTTCCCGCGCGATGTCGCGCAATTGGCTGAACTGCCCGGCATCGGCCCGTCGACGGCAGCCGCGATTGCGGCATTCGCGTACGGCGCGCGCGCGGCCATCCTCGATGGCAACGTCAAGCGCGTGTTTTGCCGCGTGTTCGGCATCGATGGGTTCCCGGGTACGACGAAGGTTGAGAAAGCCTTGTGGCAGCGAGCCGCCGCGCTGCTGCCGCACAAGGACATCGAGGCTTATACGCAAGGCTTGATGGATCTGGGGGCGACGCTGTGCACGCGCAGCCGGCCCGCCTGCGATGCATGCCCGATGCAAGTGCGCTGTGTCGCGTTTGACACGGGTCGCACGGCCGAACTGCCGGCGCGCAAGCCGAAGAAGGCGGTGCCGGAAAAATCCACCGTGATGCTGGTCGTGCTGCACAAGGGTGAGGTATTGCTGGAGCAGCGACCGCCGCAAGGCATCTGGGGCGGTCTGCTGTCGCTGCCGGAATTGTCACGCTTGGGTGACGAGAGTCTCGCACCCGAGCACGGCGACATCGCGCTGGCGCTGGCGGCCTTCGGTGACGTGCAAGCGATCGACGCACTGCCGGCCTTTACGCATGCCTTCACGCACTACCGGCTCCAAGTGCAGCCGCTGAAGGTCAGCCTGGGCAAACGCTACCAGGCTGCCGCACAGGCTGGCTATGCATGGCATGCGCTGCCGGGCTTGGCTGCCGCAGCGTTGCCATCGCCCGTCAGGAAGTTACTCGAGCAGCTATGACGCGCACCGCTGCCTGCGGTCGATGACATGCCCGCTTGACGCAGGCATTCAATCCAGTTCGCGGTGCCGCACCAGCACGCGTGCATGATCACGGAAGTGCGCGGCCAGCCGTTCGACCATGAATACCGAGCGGTGCTGGCCGCCCGTGCAGCCTATCGCCACCGTCAGGTAGCTGCGGTTGTCGCGCTGGAAGGCGGGTAGCCATTTGTCGACAAAGCCACGGATGTCGTCCAGCAGGCGCATCGCATCCGGCTGCGCCGTAAGGAAGTCGATCACGGGCAGGTCACGCCCGGTCAGCGGGCGCAGCTGCTTGTCGTAATAGGGATTGGGCACCACCCGCACGTCGAACACCAGATCCGCATCCAACGGTACGCCGTACTTGAATGCGAAGGATTCGAACAGCAATGTCAGTGGCGCCGGCGTGGCCTGATGGATCAGCTCCTTGATCCATGCGCGCAGCTTGTTTGCCGACAGGCCCGAGGTGTCCAACACATAACCGAGGCCTTCGACCTCGGCCAGCATTTCGCGCTCCTGCCGTATGCATTCGATCAGGGTCGGGTCGGGTTGCTGCGCGGCCTGCGCAGTCTCTTGCGCAATGCGGTGCGACAGCGGATGGCTGCGCCGGGTTTCAGAAAAGCGGTTGATCAGGGATTCGGTCTTCGCGGTCAGGAAGATCACATCCAGATGATGGCCTTGCGCCTTCAGCCAGCCGACATCGGCCGGCAGCGCCGCCAGCGACGATGCGCTGCGGGCATCGACGGCCACCGCGAGATTGGGCGCGCCCTCGTCCATGCGGGTCGCGACCAGAGCGCGCAGCAGGGAAGGCGGCAGGTTGTCGACGCAGAAGTAACCGGCGTCTTCCAGCGCATTCAGGCAAACCGATTTGCCCGAGCCGGAGATACCCGTGAGGAGGATGATGCGCATGGGGGCATCATAGCGGAAGAAGCTGGCGCTTCGCTGAATCGGGCGCGAGGGCGCTGCGCTGCTTACTCGTCACCCATTGCGCGCTGCTGTCGTTCCATGAAGTTGGCCAGTGTGTCGATACCGCGCATCTGCAGGATGGTGTTGCGTACCGCCGCTTCCAGCAGCACCGCAATGTTGCGGCCGGCTTCGACCGGGATCACCACCTTGCGGATCGGCAGTCCCAGCACTTCCTGGGTCTGATGGTGCAGCGGCAGGCGTTCATAGTTTTCTTCCAGCGTCTTGCGGCGCACCAGGTGCACGATCAGCTTCAGCCGCATCTTGCGCCGCACCGCAGTCTCGCCAAAGATGGTCTTGATATCCAGCAGGCCGAGGCCGCGCACTTCAAGCAGGTTTTGCAGCAGTGTCGGGCACCGGCCCTCGATCATGTTGGGCGCAATGCGTGAAAACTCGACCGCATCATCGGCCACCAGACCGTGGTTACGCGAAATCAGTTCCAGCCCCAGTTCGCTCTTGCCCAGCCCGGATTCACCGGTGATCAACACGCCCACCCCGAGCACATCCATGAACACGCCATGCATGGTCACGCGCGTGGCCAGCTTCTTTGACAGATACACGCGCAGGTAATCGATGACCTGCGCTGCGGGCATCGTGGTGGTCAGCAGCGGAATCTTGTGCTCATTGCAGAGCGGCACGATCATCGGGTGCGGGTCCAGCGATTGCGCAATGATGAACGCGGGCGGATCGCCGTTGACCAGTTCGCGCGCATGCGCGAGGCGGCTGTTGTCGGAGATGCGGTGCAGGTAATCGTTTTCCTGCGGGCCGAACACCTGAATACGGCCGGGGTGGATCAGGTTCAGGTGGCCGACCTGATCGGCGGCCGAAGCGGCATCGCCATAGATCAGGCGCTCGCCGCCGGACTGGCCAGCCAGCCACGCCAGCTTCAGCGCTTCGAGGTTGTCCTCGTACAGCTGCTGTATCGACAGCGGGGTATTGAGAGGCATGTCGGTCGTGCGCGCCTTTACGCGACGCTGCGCTCCGGCGGATGCCAGTTGACCAGGCGGGTGTGCAGCAGCGCTGCATCGGCTTCTTCGCTCATCGCCAGCCGGAATCCCTTGTCCGAAAACATTTCAGCGATCTCGGACAGTATCTCCAGATGTTGCTGGGTCACGTTGTCGGGGATCAACAGGAAGATCAGCAGCTTGACCGGTTCGCCATCCGGCGATTCAAACGGAATCGGGTCCGACAGTCGCACGAACGCGGCCAGCGGTGCCTTCAGGCCCTTGATGCGCCCGTGCGGTACTGCCACGCCGTGGCCGAGGCCGGTTGAGCCAAGGCGCTCGCGCGCAAACAAGTTGTCCGACACGGTCGAGCGCGCGATGCCGCAGTTGTTTTCGAAAATCAGTCCGGCCTGTTCGAACGCGCGTTTCTTGCTGGAGCATTCCAGATCAAGCACCACATTCTTGGCGGGGAGGATTTGGCTGAAGTGAGTCATGGTGCGTTGCACAATAATACGTTCGCCGTGCATTATAGGAGCTTTTTCGGGGCACGGCGTCGCGCGGTCATGGTCGTGGCAGGACTGCTTCGTCGATGGTGTGCTGCATAGCAAAATTGCCAGACCACCCGTTGTTCGTCGTCCTGATGCGAACTATTGCCCGGGCGCTAAATCTATACCTGTGCCCGCCCGAGCGCAATCGCTTCTGTGCGGATTGTTGCAGAACGCCTTGCCGACCGCGTTCCCTGCCGCAGAACTGCAGACACTTATTGCCGTGCATGGCGTACGTTCATGGGCAGTTTTGATATCGAAAAATTACTGCGCCACGGGTTGATGTCGATGCCGCCGCGCCGCGTATAGCGTGCGCTGACCAGCAATTTGACCGGTTGGCACTGCTGCAGAATGTCCATGAAGATGCGCTCCACGCACTGTTCATGGAATTCCTGATGGGTGCGAAAGCCGATCAGGTATTTCAGCAAGCCTTCCTGATCGATCGGCGTGCCCGCGTAGTGGATTTGCACGCTGCCCCAGTCCGGCTGCCCGGTCACCAGGCAATTCGATTTCAACAGGTGCGATACCAGTACCTCCTCGACCGGTGCCTGCTCGCAATGGGTTTTCAGCAAGGCGCGGTCGGGCTGATAGTCATCGACCTCGATGTCCAGCCTGTCCAGCAGCAGACCGTCGAACTCGCCGATCTGCAGCTTGCCGAAATCTTCCGGCAGCGTCAGCTTGACCTGCACGCTTGCACCCACCGCAGCCGACAGGTCGGCACGCAGCAAAGCGAGCAGCGCATCGGCATCGGCCACCTTCGACTGATTGAATGAATTGAAATACAGCTTCATCGACTTCGATTCGATGATGTGCGGCGAATCGGCGGGTACCTGCAGCGTCGCGATCGCCACCTGCGGCTTGCCGCGCAGGTTCAGCCATGACACTTCATACGCATTCCACACATCCATGCCGAAGAAGGGCAGCGTCCCGCTCGTCAATCCCAGTTCGGCGCGCTTGTCGGCGCGCGGCAACGGGAACAGCAAGGCCGGGTTGTAATCGGCTTCATACGCACTGGACTTGCCGAGCGGCGAATCGGACGGGGTGGGGGGCGAACTCATGCTTGAACGATGCAAATGCGGCAGGCAATGGTGGGTGACGGGTGTCGGCCAGTCCGGTAAAGATTCACAGGAATAGCTTGTACGCCGGGTTGTCGCTTTCGTCCCATGCACGATAGCCCAGCGTCGCGAGGAATGCACGGAAGGCCTTCATTTCCTTCTTCGGCACCTGCAAGCCGACCAGTACGCGGCCCACATCGCCACCCTGGCTGCGGTAGTGGAACAGGCTGATATTCCAGTTCGGTGCCATGCTGTCGAGGAAGCGCATCAGCGCGCCCGGACGCTCGGGGAACTCGAAGCGGTACAGCAATTCATCCTGCGCCAGTGCACTCTTGCCGCCGACCAGATGGCGGATATGCAGCTTCGCCAGTTCATCATGCGTGAGGTCCAGATTCTTGAAGCCATGCTTGTCGAACTGCTTGCTGATCTTGCCCGGCTCGTCACGGTCCTGCACTTGCAGGCCAACGAACACATGGGCTTCGCTGGCATCGCTGATTCGGTAATTGAATTCCGTGACCGCGCGCGAACCCACCAGCTGGCAGAAGCGCTTGAAGCTGCCGCGTTCTTCCGGGATCGTGACCGCGAACACCGCTTCGTGCGCTTCGCCCACTTCCGCGCGTTCAGCGACGAAGCGCAAACGGTCGAAGTTCATGTTCGCACCGCAGGCGATCGCCACCAGGTCTTCATTGCGCACCGGCTTGCGCGATTTTGACGCGCGTTCCAGATAGGCCTTCGCCCCGGCGACGGCGAGTGCGCCGGCGGGTTCCAGGATGCTGCGCGTATCGATGAACACATCCTTGATCGCTGCGCACACCGCGTCGGTATCGACCAGGATGATGTCGTCCACCACTTGCTTGGCGAGACGGAAAGTCTCTTCGCCGACTTGCTTCACGGCGGTGCCATCGGAGAACAGGCCGACATCGTGCAGCATCACGCGCCGGCCCGCTGCCAGCGACTTGGCCATCGCATCCGAATCCGTCGTCTGCACGCCGATCACCCTGATGTCGGGACGCACGGCCTTGATGTATGCGCCAACGCCACCAATCAGTCCGCCGCCGCCGATCGCGACAAACACTGCGTGAATCGGGCCCGCATGCTGGCGCAGGATTTCCATCGCAATCGTGCCCTGGCCCGCGATCACATGCGGGTCGTCGAACGGGTGCACGAAAGTCAGTTTGTGTTTTTTTTCCAGCACCAGCGCATGCTGGTACGCATCGGAATAGGAGTCACCGGCCAATACCACTTCGCCACCGCGTGCGCGCACCGCTTCGACCTTCACCGCCGGTGTGGTGGTCGGCATCACGATGACGGCGCGGCAACCGAGGGTCTTTGCCGACAGCGCGACCCCTTGCGCATGATTGCCGGCCGACGCGCAAATCACACCATGCTTCCGTTGTGCCGGCGTCAGGTGCGCCATCTTGTTGTACGCACCACGCAGCTTGAAGCTGAACACGCTCTGCATGTCTTCGCGCTTGAACCAGATACGGTTGCCGGTACGCGCCGACAAGGTCGGCGCCAGTTCCAGCGGCGTCTCGATCGCAACGTCATACACACGCGACGTCAGGATCTTCTTCAGGTAATCAGTGGTCATGCGGCTCATTATAATGGACCCCTTTTATCCACCGACCCGGCGCACCCCCGTGATCGACGCCCTGCTGGCCGCACTGTCGCTGCCCACCGTGAGCCTGCCGGCGCTGTTCATCATTGCGCTGATATCCGCCACGCTGATGCCGATGGGTTCGGAGCCTGCGGTGTTTGCGGTCGTCAAGCTCAACCCCGAATTGTTCTGGCCGGCGATCCTGGTTGCCACGGCCGGCAACACCGTCGGCGGTGCGATCAGCTATGCGATGGGCTATGGCGCAAAACAGGCCTTCGCGAGAGAGCGGCAGACGCACTGGTTTGGCTGGCTGCAGCGTTTCGGCCCCAAGACCCTGCTGCTGTCCTGGCTGCCGGTGGTCGGTGACCCGCTGTGTGTACTGGCGGGCTGGCTGCGGATGCCGCTGTGGCAAAGCATCGCGTACATGGCGATCGGCAAGTTCGCGCGCTATCTGACGATGACCTGGCTGTTGCTGTTCGTGCCGGATGGTATCTGGCATACGCTGCGCCATTGGTTTTAACAGCTCGTGTCGTCAGGTCGCTCGCGGCGTTGCGCGTCCTTGCCGCAAAAGCCGTACTGTCTGCGTCGGCACCGCTGGTGATCGGGCTGACGACCCGGGCTCCGGAAGTCTGCCCGAGCAAAACCCCTGTAAATCAAGGGCTTCTGCGCCGACCTGCCACCTTCTGGTGCGTCGCAATACGGTAAAATGCCGCTTTAGAATCCGGCATCAAGACGCCTTCAATGAACGCCCCAGCGCAGCTCCAAGCTTTGCTCACCGACGCCCCGGAAGGTTCGGCGCGCCTGCGAGAGATCCCGTACAACTACACGTCCTTCTCCGATCGCGAGATCGTCATTCGCCTGCTCGGCGACCAAGCCTGGGACCTGATCAGCAATTTGCGCAGCGTGCGCCAGACTGGTCGCTCGGCACGCATGTTGTATGAAGTGCTCGGCGATATCTGGGTCGTGCGCCGCAATCCTTATCTGCAAGATGATCTGCTGGACAACCCGTCGCGCCGCGACGCTCTGGTCGATGCGATGGTTCACCGTCTCGGTGAAGTCGAGTCGCGTCGCCTCGGCGCCGAGGGCGATGAAGGGCTCGACGCCGAGACGCGCCGCCGCAAGACCCATGTCGCGACTCTGATTCAACTCGCCACCAAGGCCGTTGAAGAATTCGCTGCCGAATTCAAGCAGATGCAAGACCTGCGCCGTCGCGCGCAGCGCGTGCTGGGCCGTTATACCGCTGCCGACAACATCAAGTTCGATGGTCTGTCGCGCGTATCGCATGTCACCGATGCCACCGACTGGCGCGTCGAGTATCCGTTCGTCGTGCTGACGCCCGACAGCGAAGAAGAGATCGCCGGCCTGGTGAAGGCATGCATCGAACTGGGCCTCACCATCATCCCGCGCGGCGGCGGCACCGGTTACACCGGCGGCGCGATTCCGCTGACCCCGATGTCGGCGGTCATCAACACCGAAAAGCTGGAACAGCTCGGCGACGTCGAGATGATGACCCTGCCCGGCGTGAATCGCGAATACGCCACCATTTATTCCGGCGCCGGCGTCGTCACCAAGCGCGTGTCCGATGCGGCCGAGCGTGCCGGCTTTGTGTTCGCTGTTGACCCGACTTCGGCCGAGGCGTCCTGCATCGGCGGCAATATCGCGATGAACGCCGGCGGCAAGAAGGCCGTGCTGTGGGGTACCGCGCTCGACAATCTCGCCAGCTGGCGCATGGTCGACCCGAACGGCGACTGGCTCGATGTCACCCGCCTCGATCACAACCTCGGCAAGATCCATGACGCGCCGGTGGCCCGCTTCAAGCTCGAATGGCGCCATCCGACCGAGCGCGGCCGTGGCCGGCAAGTGCCGTTCAGGACGGAAACGCTGGAGATTGAAGGCCGCGTGTTCCGCAAGGAAGGGCTCGGAAAGGATGTCACCGACAAATTCCTCGCCGGCCTGCCCGGCGTGCAGAAGGAAGGCACCGATGGCCTGATCACATCCGCGCGCTGGATCCTGCACAAGATGCCGAAGCACACGCGCACGGTCTGCCTCGAATTCTTTGGCCAGGCGCGCGATGCGATCCCGACCATTGTCGAGATCAAGGACTACCTCGACGGCGAAACCAGAAAAGGCGGCGCGATCCTGGCCGGCCTCGAGCATCTCGACGAGCGCTACCTGCGCGCGGTCGGCTATGCGACCAAGTCGAAGCGTGGCGTGCTCCCGAAGATGGCACTGTTCGGTGACATCGTCGGCGATGATGAAGACGCCGTCGCACGCGCCACGTCGGAAGTGATCCGTATTGCGAACAGCCGTGTCGGTGAAGGTTTTGTTGCGGTCAGCCCCGAGGCGCGCAAGAAATTCTGGCTTGACCGCGCGCGCACCGCTGCGATTGCGCGCCACACCAATGCGTTCAAGATCAACGAAGACGTCGTGATCCCGCTCGACCGCATGGGCGAGTACACCGACGGTATCGAACGCATCAACATCGAGCTGTCGATCGACAACAAGCTCAAGCTACTCGACGAGCTGTCCCATTTCTTCATGAAGGGCAACCTGCCGCTGGGCAAGAGCGACGATGTCGAAGGCTTCGACATCCCGCCGGCCGAGTTGCTGGAAGACCGGGTCGCTGAAGCCACCGGCCTGATCGCCGCCGTGCAGGCGCGCTGGTCCTGGCTGCTGTCCAACATGAACCTGCCGCTGGTCGATGCGCGGCGCCCGCTGGCCGATCTCGGCCTGGCCACGCTGCTGCCAGCGCTGGAGGCGCGCCTGGAGGCGCAGCCCGGCGTCACCGTGTTCGACGTGCTGCAGGACCGCACGATCCGCATCTCCTGGAAGACCGAAGTGCGCGCGCCGCTGCGCCAGATCTTCGGCGGCGCCGCTTTCAAGCCTGTCATCGATGAATGCGTCGCGATTCACCAGCGTGTGCTGCATGGTCGGGTATTTGTCGCGCTGCACATGCATGCCGGCGACGGCAATGTGCACACCAACCTCCCGGTCAATTCGGATGATTACGCGATGCTGCAAGCTGCGCATGCGGCAGTCGAGCGCATCATGGCACTCGCACGTTCGCTGAATGGCGTGATCTCCGGCGAGCATGGCATCGGCATCACCAAGCTCGAATTCCTGACCGAGGACGAGATCGGCGCCTTCAGGAAATACAAGCAGCAGATCGACCCCGAAGGCCGCTTCAACAAGGGCAAACTGCTGAACCTGCCGGGCCTGCATGCCGACCTGCGCAATGCCTACACACCGTCGTTCGGCCTGATGGGTCATGAATCGCTGATCATGCAGCAGTCCGACATCGGCGCGATTGCCAACAGCGTGAAAGACTGCCTGCGCTGCGGCAAGTGCAAACCGGTGTGCGCGACCCATGTGCCGCGTGCGAACCTGCTGTACTCGCCGCGCAACAAGATCCTTGCGACCTCGCTGCTGGTCGAAGCCTTCCTGTATGAAGAGCAGACCCGGCGCGGCGTGTCGATCAAGCACTGGGCCGAGTTCGAAGACGTGGCCGACCATTGCACCGTCTGCCACAAGTGCGTCACGCCCTGCCCGGTCGATATTGATTTCGGCGACGTGTCGATGAACATGCGCAACCTGCTGCGCAAGATGGGCAAGAAGTCGTTCAACCCGGGCACCACCGCATCGATGTTCTTTCTGAACGCGACCGACCCTGCCACCATCAACGCGACCCGCAGCCTGATGATGGGCTGGGGCTACCAGGTGCAGCGTTTCGCCCATGATGTGCTGAAGAAGTTCGCGAAGAAGCAGACCAAGGCGCCGCCGTCCACGCACGGCAAGCCGCCGGTGCGCGAGCAGGTGATCCACTTCGTCAACAAGAAGATGCCGGGTAATCTGCCAAAGAAAGCTGCGCGCGCGCTGCTCGACATCGAAGACGACAAGTTCGTGCCCATCATCCGCAACCCGAAAACCACCACGGCCGAATCCGAAGCGGTGTTTTATTTCCCCGGCTGCGGCTCGGAGCGGCTGTTCTCGCAAGTCGGTCTCGCGACGCAGGCGATGCTGTGGCAGGTCGGCGTGCAGACCGTGCTGCCGCCGGGCTACCTGTGCTGTGGCTATCCTCAGCGCGGCTCGGGCAATTTCGACAAAGCCGAGAAGATCATCACCGACAACCGCGTGCTGTTTCATCGGATGGCCAACACGCTGAACTACCTCGATATCAAGACCGTGGTCGTGTCCTGCGGCACCTGCTACGACCAGTTGCAGGGCTATGAATTCGAGAAGATCTTCCCTGGCTGCCGCATCGTTGACATTCACGAATACCTGCTCGAAAAAGGCGTGAAGCTCGAAGGCGTGAACGGCGTGCGTTACATGTACCACGACCCTTGCCACAGCCCGATGAAGCAACAGGACCCGCTGAAGACGGTGAACAGCCTGCTGTCCACCGCCGATGGCACGCGCATCGAAAAGAACGATCGTTGCTGCGGCGAGTCCGGCACGCTGGCGATCGCCCGTCCCGACATCTCGACCCAGGTGCGCTTCCGCAAGGAAGCCGAGATGACGAAGGGCGCCGACAAATTGCGCGCCGACGGCTTCACGGGCGACGTCAAGGTGCTGACCTCCTGCCCGTCCTGCCTGCAAGGCTTGTCGCGCTACAACGACGACAGTGGTACCGACGCCGACTACATTGTGGTCGAGATCGCGCGCCACCTGCTGGGCGAGAACTGGATGCCCGACTACGTCGCGCAAGCGAATGATGGCGGCATCGAGCGTGTGCTCGTCTGAGCCGGGAGCGACACGATGAGCATCGCGGTCGCCGGCTGCGCGCTGTGCGAAACGCCCGGCGGCGATGTGCTGCACCAGGGGCAGCAGTTTCGCGTGGTGCTGGTCGATGATGCGCTGTACCCGGGCTTTTGTCGCGTGATCTGGCGCGACCATGTGCAGGAAGTCACCGACCTGAACGAGCTCGACCGCATGCTGCTGATGGATGTGCTGTGGCAGGTCGAGCAAGTGGTGCGCGACGTGATGCAGCCCGAGAAAATCAACCTCGCCAGCTTTGGCAACATGGTGCCGCACCTGCACTGGCACGTGATCCCGCGCTATACCGACGATGCGCACTTCCCGCAGCCGGTGTGGGGACAGCAGCAGCGTGAGCCGTCACCGGCCTCGCTGCAGGTGCGCGCCGAGCGCATTCCGGCGCTGCGTGCCAAAATGCAGCAACGACTGGCCACCTATCCTTAAACATCGTGAGCACCTCTGAAACCACCCGCATACCTACCGCACTGACAGTACACAAGGCATCGCGCACGCTCGAGATCGCTTTCGACGACCAGAGCTACCAATTGCCGTTCGAGTTCCTGCGCGTGATGTCACCGTCGGCCGAGGTGCGTGGCCATGGCCCCGGTCAGGAGACGCTGCAGACCGGCAAGCGCAACGTCGAGATCAAGGGCATCGAGCCGGTCGGCCATTACGCGATCCGTCCGGTGTTCTCGGATGGTCATGACAGCGGTCTGTACACGTGGGACTTCCTGTACGAGCTGTGCGCCAACCACGACAAGCTATGGGAAGGCTACCTGCAGCAGCTGGAAGCGGCCGGCTTCACACGGGAAACCGGCCGCGATGCACCGATGGTCAAGCAAGGCGGTGGCTGCAGTTCGCATTGAGCGAATCGCGCGGCAGGTGGGTTCGCGCATGTATGCTGACCGGGTTTTCCTGACACGATCCACAGCGACAGCGCGTCGCACCGCTGGTCCGGCTATGGCAAACCCCGCTTGTATAATGCGGAGCATTCTCACCCGCGCATCCGCCCACGGCCATGACCCAGACCCATTTCGGCTTTCAGCAAGTCCCTGAAGAACAGAAGGTGAAGAAGGTCGCCGAGGTCTTCCATTCGGTCGCGGCCAAGTACGACGTGATGAACGACCTGATGTCAGCCGGTCTGCACCGGCTGTGGAAGACGTTCACGATCACGCAGGCGGGCATCCGCCCCGGCTTCAGGGTGCTCGACATTGCTGCCGGCACCGGCGACCTGACCAAGGCCTTTGCGAAGCGCGCCGGCCCGACGGGCGAGGTCTGGCATACCGACATCAATGAGTCGATGCTGCGTGTCGGCCGTGACCGCATGATCAACCATGGCCTGGTGCTGCCGACGCTGATCTGCGATGCCGAGAAGCTGCCGTTCCCGAACAATTATTTTGATCGCGTGTCGGTCGCCTTCGGCCTGCGCAACATGACGCACAAGGACCAGGCACTGGCCGAGATGCGCCGCGTACTGAAACCCGGCGGTAAATTGCTGGTGCTGGAGTTCTCGAAAGTTGCCGCACCCTTGCAGAAGCCCTATGACCTGTATTCATTCAAGGTGCTGCCGTGGCTGGGACAGAAAATCGCGAATGACGCCGACAGCTACCGCTATCTGGCTGAATCGATACGCATGCATCCGGATCAGGACACCTTGAAGGGCATGATGCAGGATGCCGGACTGGATCGCGTCGATTACTTCAACCTGACCGGTGGCGTCGCCGCGCTGCACGTAGGCGTCAAGCTCTGAACACTTCCGACAAACGACACTGGATCCCGGCTTGCGCCGGGATGACGGTTTTTCAGCGGCACGGCATTCAATAACGTCGTCCCGGCGCAGGCCGGGACCCAGCGACTTGTGACAAACGATGATCAGCTTGCGACCCCCGATCTCCGTCATCTTCAACCACCTGTTGTCGCGCCAGCCGGCGCTGGCAGCGAAACTGGCGGCGCATGCGGGCAAGGTCGCGGCGATCGATGCCGGGTTGCTGCAGCTGGTGCTGCGCGTCGGCGCCGACGGTCTTTTGCAGGATGCGGCCAGCGAAGGCGCTGCTGCCGGGGCTGAGGGGGCGGCCAGCACGGCCAACGTCACCATCCGCATCAAGCCCGCTGACCTGCCGCAGATTCTGGCCGACATGAGCCGCGCGTTCGCTTACGTGAACATCAGTGGCGACGCCGAATTTGCGAAGACGATCTCCGACGTGGCCAATGGCCTGCACTGGGAAGCCGAGGAAGACCTGGCGCCGCTGGTGGGTGATATCGCTGCGGTACGCCTTGCGCGCGCCGGTCGCGACGCGGTCGAGCAAATGAAGACCGGCAGTCGCAAGCTGGTCGAGAACCTCGCCGAATACCTGCTCGAAGAAAACCCGACGCTGCTGTACCGTGCGGCCGGCGACGCTTTCGCGTCCGATGTTGCGGTGCTGCGCGACGATGTCGAGCGTCTCGCCAAGCGTATCGCGCTGCTCGAAAAACAGTGGCCCGCCGGAGGTGCGCAATGATCCGCCGCCTGTGGCGTGTCACGAAGATCACGCGCGTCGCGCTGCGTTATGGTCTGGACGAGATCGTGCTGGCCAGCGACCGCCTGCCGCGCTCGCTGAAGCTGTTGTCGGCGCTGTTCTTCTGGCGCGACCTGTCCGCGCCGCGTGGCGTGCGTTTGCGTCGTGCGCTCGAAGAGCTGGGTCCCATCTTCGTGAAGTTCGGCCAGGTGCTGTCGACGCGGCGTGACCTGCTGCCCACCGATATCGCCGATGAGCTCGCGTTGCTGCAGGACCGTGTGCCGCCGTTTCCTTCCGAGCTGGCCATCGATGAAATCACGCGCGCGCTCGGCCAGCATCCGGACCAGTTGTTTGCCAGCTTCTCGCGGGTACCGGTCGCTTCGGCGTCGGTGGCGCAAGTGCATTTCGCCGAGCTGAAGGACGGCACCGAAGTCGCTGTCAAGGTGCTGCGCCCGGGCGTGAAGCAGGCGATCGAAAGCGATCTGGCACTGATGAAGATCCTGGCTGACTGGCTGCATCGCTCGTCTGCCGATGGCCGCCGCCTGCGTCCGCGCGATGTCGTCGCTGAGTTCGACAAATACCTGCACGACGAAATCGACCTGATGCGCGAGGCCGCGAATGCGAGCCAGCTGCGCCGCAACTTCGCCGATGGCTCGCTGTTACTGGTGCCGGAAGTGCACTGGGATTACTGCGCCGAGTCGGTGATGGTGATGCAGCGGATGAAGGGCATCCCGATCTCGCAGACGGCGAAGTTGCGCGAAGCCGGCGTGGACCTGAAGAAGTTATCCAGCGACGGCGTCGAGATTTTTTTCACGCAGGTATTCCGGCATGGCTTCTTCCATGCGGACATGCACCCCGGGAATATCCTCGTGTCGGTCGAGCCCGAGAGCTTCGGACGCTATATCGCATTGGACTTCGGCATCGTCGGCACGCTGACCGATTTCGACAAGGATTACCTCGCGCAGAATTTCCTCGCGTTCTTCCGCCGCGATTACAAGCGCGTCGCGCAGGCCCACATCGAATCCGGCTGGGCACCGAAGGACACACGCGTCGATGAGCTGGAGTCGGCAGTGCGCGCGTGCTGCGAGCCCATCTTCGACCGGCCGCTGGCGCAGATCTCGTTCGGCCAGGTGCTGCTGCGCCTGTTCCAGACTTCACGCCGCTTCAACATCGAGATCCAGCCGCAGCTGGTGCTGCTGCAAAAGACCCTGCTCAATATTGAAGGTCTGGGTCGCCAGCTCGATCCCGAGCTCGACCTGTGGCAGACCGCCAAGCCCATCCTCGAAACCTGGATGAACGAGCAGATCGGCTGGCGCGGCTTTGTCGACAAGCTCAAGGTGGAGGCGCCGCAATGGGCGCATATCCTGCCACAGCTGCCGCGTCTGATGCAGCAAGCGCTCACCAGACAAGTGCAGGTGACCAGCGATGTGCAGGAACCGCTGCTGCGGCGACTGCTGGCCGAGCAGCGGCGCACCAATCGTCTGCTGGAAACCGTGGTCTATTTCGGTGGCGGTCTGGTGGTCGGCATCCTGGTGGTGCAGCTCTTCATCCAGTGGCATATGGCGTGGTGAGGCCGCGCGCTCGCGCGGCACAGCACGGCACAGCACGGCACAGCACGGCACGGCATTTTCATCGACGCTCTGCGCGGCACTGGCAGCCGTGGCTATAATCGGGGCAAATTTTTCTGAGGGAATGTTCCCGCATTCACCGGAGCCCGAATGAGCATCCTGCTGTTGTTCGTCCTCGTGTACCTGATGATCTCGGTAGGCTTGGGCCTGTATGCGGCGCGCCGCGTGAAGAGTGCCGGTGATTACGCCAACGCCGGTCGCTCGCTGCCGCTGCCGGTCGTGATCGCTACGGTGTTTGCTACCTGGTTCGGCTCCGAAACCGTGCTCGGTATTCCAGCCCGCTTTGCCGAGCATGGCCTTGGCGGCACGATCGAAGACCCCTTCGGCGCATCGCTGTGCCTGATCTTCGTTGGCCTGTTCTTCGCGCGCAAGCTGTACCGGATGAACCTGCTGACCATCGGCGACTATTACAAGCAGCGCTACAACCGGGTGGTCGAGATCATCGTATCGATCTGCATCGTGGTGTCGTATCTGGGCTGGGTCTCGGCGCAGATCACGGCAATGGGCCTGGTGTTCAACGTGCTCACCCATGGCGCGATATCGATGACGGCCGGTATGGTGATCGGTGCGTCCATCGTGCTGGTCTACACGCTGTTTGGCGGTATGTGGTCGGTGGCATTGACCGATGCATTCCAGATGTCCTTGATCATCATCGGCATGCTGTTCATCGCCTGGGTGATTGCCGACAAGGCCGGTGGCGCCGATGTCGTCATCAGCCACGCCGCCAGCGCCGGCAAGCTGCACCTGTTGCCCGAGGCCACGCTGCCCGGCATCCTTGCCTTCGTCGGTGCGGCGGTCACCATCATGTTCGGATCGATTCCGCAACAGGATGTGTTCCAGCGCGTGATGTCGGCCCGTAATGAATCGACGGCGGTCGCCGGCGCCGTGATCGGTGGCTCGATGTATTTCTTCATCGCGTTCATCCCGATGTTCCTGGTCTATGCATCGCAGCTGATCGATCCTGCGATCTTCAATGCGCTGATTGCCGATGACCCGCAGCAGATCCTGCCGACCCTGATCCTGCGCGACACACCGGTGTTTGCCCAGGTGCTGTTCTTTGGCGCGCTGCTGTCCGCCATCATGTCCACCGCCAGCGGTACGCTGCTGGCACCATCCATCACGCTGACCGAAAACATCCTGCGCGAATTCATCCCGATGGGAGATCGCCAGCTGCTGCTCGCGACCCGTATCGTGGTGGTCTGCTTTGCGATAGCGGTCACCGTGTTTGCGCTGGCGTCGCAGGGCATGCCGATCTATGAAATGGTCGGCAATTCCTACAAGGTGCCGCTGGTCGGCGCATTCGTGCCGCTGGTGATGGGCCTGTACTGGCGACGCGCGACCACGCAGGGCGCGCTGGCATCCGTGATCGGCGGTCTGTCATCCTGGCTGCTGATGGAGTTCTTTGGCGCCGAATCGATCTGGCCGCCGCAACTGGTGGGCTTGCTGGTCGCGTTTGTCGGCATGATCGCCGGCTCCTTGCTGCCACAATGGCAACGCCCGGCGGAGGCGGCCGAAGCCTGACCTGCGCGCGCAGGCAGCGCTGCCTGACACCCTGCGGAAACCCTTTATAATTCAAGGTTTTCGAAATTTTGCAGGGAGGAAGCACCATGCCGATTTATGCGTATCGCTGCGACGCCTGCGGCTTCGCCAAAGACGTCCTGCAGAAAATCTCTGATGCACCGCTGACCGATTGCCCCGAGTGCGGCAAGGCCGAGTTCAAGAAGCAGCTGACCGCAGCCGGCTTTCAGCTCAAGGGCACCGGCTGGTATGTGACTGATTTCCGCAATGGCAGCAATGGCAGTAATGGCGGCAGCGGCAGCACCGCCGCAAAGACCGACGCGTCATCCGCATCTTCCGCGTCGTCTGCATCAGCCACGCCATCAGCCGCGGCGGAGACGACGTCCGCCAGCAGCGCATCGTCGGCCAACGACAGCAAACCGGCGACCGCCAACTCCTGACAGGGCCGCTCGCTCAAACCTATGCGCAAATATTTCATCACCGGCCTGCTGGTGCTTGTGCCCCTCGTGATCACGCTGTGGGTGCTGAACCTGATCATTGGCACGCTCGACCAGTCGCTGCTGCTGCTGCCGCCGCACATGCAGCCGGAGGCGCTGTTCGGCTTCCACCTGCCGGGCTTCGGCACGGTGGTGACCCTGGTCATCATCCTGCTGACCGGTCTGGTGACCCGCAACATCATCGGCAATCGCGTGCTGGTGCTGTGGGAGTTGCTGCTCAAGCGCATCCCGGTCGTCAATTCCATCTATTCGAGCGTCAAGCAAGTGTCCGACACGCTGCTGTCCTCGTCCGGCAATGCTTTCCGCAAGGCGCTGCTGGTGCAGTATCCGCATGCCGGCAGCTGGACCATCGCGTTTCAGACCGGCACCCCCGGCGGCGATGTGAAGAACCACCTGCATGGCGACTATGTCAGCGTGTATGTGCCGACCACGCCAAACCCGACTTCCGGCTTTTTCCTGATGTTCCGTCGCGAAGACGTGATCGAACTCGAGATGAGCGTCGATGAAGCGCTGAAATACATCGTGTCCATGGGCGTCGTCGCGCCGCCGAGCAAGAAGCTGCCGGCGAGTGCCCCTGCCGCCCCCGAGACTGCTTCCCACTGATTACCGAAACCGAGACTCAAAACATGTCAATGCGTACAAACTATTGCGGCCTGACCACCGAGGCCCAGATGGGCCAGACCGTCAGCCTGTGCGGCTGGGTGCATCGTCGCCGTGACCATGGCGGTGTGATCTTTATCGACCTGCGCGATCGCGAAGGCCTGGTGCAAGTGGTCTGCGACCCGGACCGCGCCGAGATGTTCAAGGCCGCTGAAGCCGTGCGTAACGAGTTCTGCCTGCGCATCACCGGTCTGGTGCGCGCGCGCCCGGCTGGCACCGAAAATGCCGGCCTCACGTCGGGCAAGATCGAAGTGCTGTGCCATGAGCTGGAAGTGCTGAATGCATCGGTGACGCCGCCGTTCCAGCTGGATGACGACAACCTGTCCGAGACCACGCGCCTTACGCATCGTGTGCTCGACCTGCGCCGTCCGCAGATGCAGCACAACCTGCGCCTGCGCTACCGGGTGTCGATGGAAGTGCGCAAATTCCTCGATGCCAACGGCTTCATCGACATTGAAACGCCGATGCTGACCAAGTCCACGCCCGAAGGCGCGCGTGACTACCTGGTGCCGTCGCGCGTGAATGCCGGTCACTTCTTTGCCCTGCCGCAGTCGCCGCAGCTGTTCAAGCAGCTGCTGATGGTCGCCAACTTCGACCGCTACTACCAGATCACCAAGTGCTTCCGCGATGAAGATCTGCGCGCCGACCGCCAGCCGGAATTCACGCAGATCGACTGCGAAACTTCGTTCATGGGCGAGCAAGAGATTCGCGACATGTTCGAAGGCATGATCCGCGGCGTGTTCAAGAACGTGCTCGACGTTGACCTGCCGAACCCGTTCCCCGTGATGGACTTCGCGACCGCGATGGGCAAGTACGGTTCCGACAAGCCGGACATGCGCGTCAAGCTCGAGTTCACCGAGCTGACCGATGTGATGAAGGATGTCGAGTTCAAGGTCTTCTCCGGCGCAGCGAACATGGAGAATGGCCGCGTGGTCGGCCTGCGCGTGCCGGGTGGCGCGCAGGAGAATGGCGGCATGCCGCGTTCCGAGATCGATGCGTACACGCAGTTCGTCGCCATCTACGGCGCCAAGGGCCTTGCCTACATTAAGGTCAATGACAAGGCCAAGGGCCGCGATGGCCTGCAGTCGCCGATCGTCAAGAACATCCATGATGCAGCGCTGGCGCAGATCCTCGAGCGCACCGGCGCGCAGGATGGCGACTTGATCTTCTTCGGTGCTGACAAGGCCAAGATCGTCAACGATGCCATCGGTGCGCTGCGCGTGAAGATCGGCCACAGTGACTTCGGCCGCAAGAACGGTCTGTTCGAAGATACTTGGCGTCCGCTGTGGGTCGTCGACTTCCCGATGTTCGAGTACGACGAAGATGACAAGCGCTGGAATGCGCTGCACCATCCGTTCACTGCGCCCAAGGCCGGCCATGAAGATTTCATCGAGACCGCACCGGGCAAGGCCATCGCGCAAGCGTATGACATGGTGCTCAACGGCTGGGAACTGGGCGGCGGCTCGGTGCGTATCCATCGCGCCGATGTGCAGAGCAAGGTGTTCAAGGCGCTCAACATCGACGATGAAGAAGCGCGCATCAAGTTCGGCTTCCTGCTCGACGCGTTGCAGTACGGCGCACCGCCGCATGGTGGTCTCGCCTTCGGCCTGGACCGCATCGTCACGATGATGACCGGCGCCGAATCGATCCGCGACGTGATCGCCTTCCCGAAGACCCAGCGTGCGCAGTGCCTGCTGACGCAGGCGCCGTCCGAGGTCGACGAGAAGCAGCTGCGCGAACTGCATATTCGCCTGCGTGCGACGGAGCCGGCCATCAAGGCCTGATCCTTGCCACCCCGCAGCCCGAACTGTGTAGTCAGGGCATAATGAAGGCGCGAATATTCGCGCCTTCTTTTTTTTGGCTGGCCGGCATGCGTCCCTACAAGATTCCCGAATCCGTCCTGGTCGTGATCCACACGGCCGACCTGCAAGTGCTGCTGATCGAGCGTGCCGACAAGCCGGGTTTCTGGCAATCCGTCACCGGTTCGAAGGGCGCGTTGGACGAGCCGCTGGTCGAGACGGCGATCCGTGAAGTGTTTGAAGAGACCGGCATCCGTATCGGCACCGAGCAGGTGCCACTGCAAAATCTTCAGGACTGGAAACTTTCCAACGTGTATGAGATCTACCCGGTGTGGCGTGGCCGCTATGCGCCGGGAGTCACGCACAATACCGAGCATGTATTCGGTCTGCTGGTGCCGGCCGGTATCACGGTGACGCTGGCGCCGCGCGAGCATTTGCAATACCGCTGGCTGCCGTGGCGCGACTCGGCGGATGCCTGCTTTTCACCGTCGAACGCGGAAGCCATTCTGCAATTGCCCGGGCAGATGAATAACGATACTGCCGCTGCCGCATGAAGCTTCGCATCGCCACCTGGAACATCCACAAGGGCGTCAGTGCCATCGGCACACGGCCGCGCGTGCATGGCATCAAGCAGGCGCTGTCAGGTATGGGCGCCGACATCGTGTTCCTGCAAGAAGTGCAGGGACGGCATGATTTGCTGGCATTGAAGCACAGCAGCTGGCCGGCACAGGCGCAACATGAATTCCTGGCCGGCGACAGTCATCATTGCGCGTATGGCGTGAATGCCGTGTATGACCACGGCCATCATGGGAATGCCTTGCTGTCCTGCTTCCCGATCGCATCGGCCAATAATCATGATGTGTCCGATCATGCGTTCGAGTCGCGCGGCATCCTGCACTGTGTGCTGCAGCCCGAGGGGCTGGCTGTGCATTGCTATGTGATTCATCTGGGCCTGTTCGCCGGCAGCCGCCGGCGCCAGACAGAGGCACTGATCGATGCGGTCGAATCCACCGCGCCACCCGGGGTGCCGGTCGTGATTGCCGGCGATTTCAATGACTGGACCAATGCCTTGTCGCCGGCGCTGCGCGAGCGGCTCGGCGTGGTCGAAGTCTTTGACGAGCGCCTGTCGAGCCAGCGCTTCGGCGATTACCTGCGCCGGCTGTCGGGTCGCGGGCCGCGCAAGGCGCCGGCGCGCACTTTCCCGGCCGCGATGCCGATGCTGCAGCTCGATCGCGTGTATGTGCGCGGCTTCGACGTGCTGTCCGCGCAGGTACTGCATGGCGCGCGCTGGGCGCGCCTGTCCGACCATGCGCCCATCGTTGCCGAGCTGAGCTTGTCGACCGCGGTTGCATCCAACGCGCACGCTGCCCCCGCCGCGTCGTGCGCACAGACTGCACAGCGTGACCATGGCACTGCTGACGACGGCACCAATCACGATGGTGGTTCCGACCACGCTACCGTTTCCGATAGTCCGGCCCGGCGCCGGCCGCGCACCCATGCGGGCAGCGAGCTATAGCCACGGCAATCATTTGACGCTGTTGCACCGGGGAGAAGAATTCTTTCCGGCGCTGATCGCTGCCTGCGATGGCGCACAGGCCGACATCTATCTCGAAACCTATATCTTCGCGCTCGATGCCACCGGCGTGCAGGTGGCAGCCGCATTGCAGCGCGCGGCCGCGCGTGGCGTCGCCGTGCAGGTACTGGTGGACTGGCTGGGTACCGGCCGTTACACGCTGATGCAACTGCAGCAGGCCTTTGCATCGACCGGCGTGCGCTTTGCATGCTTCAACCCATGGTTCCGGCGTGGCATCGCACGCATGCATCGCAAGATCGTGGTGGTCGATCGGCAGCTGGCTTTCCTCGGTGGCCTCAATGTCAACGATGACAACCTCTCCGACGATGACTGGGCCACGCCCTTGCCGGCGCCGCGCTGGGATTTTGCGGTGGGTATCGCCGGCCCGCTGGTGAGCACCATTCATGCAGAAGTGGAAAAGCAATGGCAGCGTACGCAGCCGCGTCCGCTGCGTACCCGGATCGCGACCTTGCGTGAATCCGTGCGTGAGCGGCAGCCCTGGCGCGCGGTGCGCGTACAGGAAGCGGCGCTGGTGGTGCGCGACAACCTGCGCAACCGGCGCGCAATACAGCGCGCGTTGTTGCAGGCACTCGGCCATGCACGCAAGGAGGCGCTGCTGGTCACGCCGTATTTCGCGCCCGGCCGCAAGATGCGCAAGGCACTGATGCATGCAGCGCAGCGCGGCATCGATGTCACGTTGCTGATCGGCGTTGGCCAGTTCGCGATGCAGGATGCGGTCGCGCAATCGTTTTATCCGCGGCTGATCCGCGCCGGTGTGAAGATCGTTGAATACCGTCGCACGCAGCTGCACGGCAAGGTGGCCGTCGTGGATGGTGACTGGGCGACCGTGGGCTCCAGCAATTTCGACGGGCTGTCGCTGTTCGTCAATCACGAAGCCAACATCATTGTGCGCGATGCCGAATTCACGGTGGCGCTGCGCGATTACATCCTGCGTGGCGTCGCCGAAGGGGTGGCGGTCACGGCCGACGATGTCGCGCGCTTGTCATTGCCACGTCGTCTGTGGAACCGCTTTTCGTATGGCTTGTATCGCGCGGTGTTGCAGGTGCTGACGCTCGGCAGTTATACGAAGTAAGGGGCTCGGACCTTTCGCGCAGCAGGCGCAGCCAGCCCGGCGTTTCATCGTTAAAATCGCGTCATGAGTGATAACCTCAGACTCGACAAATGGCTGTGGGCCGCGCGCTTCTTCAAGACCCGTTCGCTGGCCACCGAAGCGATCGAGCGTGGTCGCGTGACGGTCAATGACGAGCGCGTGAAGCCGGCACGCAGCGTGCGCATCGGTGATCTGCTCGACATCGACAATGGCAGCAGCACGTGGCAAGTGCGGGTCGAGGGCCTGTCCGACAAGCGCGGCCCGGCACCGGTCGCGCAGCAGCTGTATGCCGAGACTGACTTCAGCAGGCAGCGGCGCGCGCAGGAAGCCGAGCGTCGCAAACTGTTCGCCGAACCGGCCGAAGGCATCCATGGCCGACCCACCAAGCGCGACCGCCGTCAGCTGGATCGTTCGCGTGGGTGAGCGACAAGGCTGTCGGGCCTGCGGCTGAAACGCCCGCCAGTTCAGTACAAATCGCACCACCTTCGATGAAAACTTGGGCATAATAGGACGGTCGTTCTATTTTGACCGGAGCCGGACCATGTCCGAAGCCAAGCAGAAATCATTGCGCAAGGGCGAGCAGACCCGCGCCAGCATCCTTGACGCGGCACTTGAGCTGGCCAGCCGCGAAGGGCTGGAGGGATTGACCATCGGCGCACTGGCCGAGCGCATGGCGATGAGCAAGTCGGGCGTGTTTGCGCATTTCGGTTCGCGCGAAGACCTGCAGCTCGATGTACTGCGCCTCTACCACCACCAGTTCGAGCAAGAGATTTTTTACCCCAGCATGGCGGCGGCGCGCGGGCTGCCGCGCTTGCGCAGCCTGTTCAATCGCTGGATCGACCGCGTCGGCCGCGAGATTGCGTCCGGTTGCATCTACATCAGCGGCGCGGTCGAATATGACGATCGTCCCGGCCCCATCCGCGATCAGTTGGTGAGCATGGTGCAGACCTGGCAAAAGGCCTTGCGCCGCGCTGCGCACCAGGCATGCGATGAAGGTCACCTGCCGCCCGGCACCGACCCCGACCAGCTCGCGTTCGAGATGTACGGGCTGGTGCTGGCGCTGCATCACGATGCGCGTTTCATTCGCAGCCCGGATGCGGTGCAACGCGCGCAACGGGGTTTCGAGCGACTGGTCGGCGCACCGCGCACCGCAGCGGGCTGAGTTGCGATGCCTGGTGCAGCGCCAATGCATGCGCAAGGCCAGCCGGCCGCACACACATCCGTCGTAGTCTCGGTCAGGCAGCGCACGACCATCGTTACGCTTTCGCCGTCGACACAAGCCGGGCCTGACAGCAGGATGTCACAGCAAGCCATCCCCACAAGGAGTTGAGATGCCAACCTACACCCCACCGCTGCGCGACATGCAATTTGTGCTGCATGAATTGCTCGATGTCAGCGCCGAGCTGAAGGCGATGCCGAAACACGCCGATCTCGATGCCGACACCATCAATCAGGTCATCGAGGAAGGCGGCAAGTTCGCCGCCGGGGTGGTGTTTCCGTTGAACCAGCCCGGCGACCGCGAAGGTTGCCACTATGACGCCGCCAGCCGCAGCGTGACCGCGCCGGCTGGTTTCCGTGACGCGTATCAGCAGTATGTGGATGCCGGCTGGCCATCGCTGTCGTGCGATCCGGACTTCGGCGGACAAGGCTTGCCGGTGGTGCTGAACAATTCGCTGTACGAGATGCTGAACTCGGCCAACCAGGCATGGACCATGTATCCCGGCCTGTCCCATGGCGCGTATGAATGCCTGCATGCGCATGGCACGCCGGCGCAAAAGGCCTTGTACCTGCCCAAGCTGGTATCGGGTGAATGGACCGGCACCATGTGCCTGACCGAGTCGCACTGCGGCACCGACCTCGGCCTGCTGAAGACCAAGGCCGAGCCGCAGGCCGACGGCAGTTACCACCTGACCGGCAGCAAGATCTTCATCTCGGCCGGTGAGCATGACCTGTCGTCCAACATCATCCATCTGGTGCTGGCACGCTTGCCGGATGCGCCGCCGGGCACCAAGGGCATCTCATTGTTTGTGGTGCCGAAGTTCGTGCCGGATGCCGATGGGAACCCGGGCAGGCGCAACCCGATCACGTGCGGTGCGATCGAGCACAAGATGGGCATCCATGGCAATGCGACCTGCCAGATGAACCTCGACGGTGCGACCGGCTGGATCATCGGCGAACCGAACCGTGGACTGGCTGCGATGTTCGTGATGATGAATGCGGCACGTCTCGGCGTTGGCATGCAATCGCTGGGTCTGACGGAAGTCGCGTACCAGAACGCGATTGCGTATGCGCGCGAGCGCGGCCAGGGCCGCAGCCTGACCGGCACCAAGGCCGAGGACCAGCCGGCCGATCCCATCCTCGTGCATCCGGATGTGCGACGCATGCTGCTGACTGCGCGCGCGTATGCGGAAGGGGGGCGTGCTTTTACGTCGTATGTCGCGTTGATGATCGATCGTGAATTGAACCATCCGGATGAGGCAGTGCGCCAGCAAGCCGCCGATGAAGTCGCGTTGCTGACGCCGATCGTGAAAGCCTTCCTGACCGATAACGGCTGGATCGCAAGCTCGGAAGCCTTGCAAGTGTTCGGCGGCCACGGTTACATCGCCGAATGGGGAATGGAACAGTATGTACGCGATGCGCGCATCAACATGATCTACGAAGGCACCAACACCATACAGTCGCTCGACCTGCTGGGGCGCAAGGTGTTGATGGACAACGGTGCAAAGCTGCGCCAGTTCGGCGAGAAGGTGAAAGCCTTTGTGGAGGCGCATGGCACCGACGAGAAAATGGCTGAATTCATCACGCCGCTCGCTGACATCGGCGACAAGATGACCAAGCTGTCGATGGAAATCGGCATGAAAGCCTTCATGAACCGCGATGAGGTCGGTGCCGCCGCCGTACCCTATCTGCGCGTGGCCGGCCATCTGGTGTTTGCGTATTTCTTCGCGCGAATGGCGAAGATCGCGCTCGACAAGGAAGGTGGCAGCGACGATTTTTACAAGGCCAAGCTGGCCGTTGCGCGCTTCTATTTCGCGCGCCTGCTGCCCGAGACTGCGATGCTGATTCGGCAGGCGCGTTCGGGCTCGGCCAACCTGATGGCAATGGAAGAAAGCCTGTTCTGAATTGATGGGAAAAAGTCGCTGGGTCCCGGCGTTCGCCGGGACGACATGTGTTGGCCGGATGGCTTTAAAACGTCATCCCGGCGCACGCCGGGATCCAGTGTCGTTGAACCAATGCGTAGGGAGACTCACCCTTGTCGAATTTCATCGTGAAGAAAGTCGCCGTGCTCGGCGCCGGCGTGATGGGTGCGCAGATCGCGGCGCACTGCATCAATGCGCGCGTGCCGGTGATCCTGTTCGATTTGCCCGGCAAGGAAGGTGAGCCGCGCCATGCACTGGCCGAGCGCGCACGGGAGACGCTCAAAAAACTGAACCCGGCACCGCTGGCCGATGCCACGCAGGCCGAGCTGATCGAGCTTGGCAATTTCGACGACGACCTGGCCAGGCTCGCGCAAGCCGACCTGGTCATCGAAGCCATCGCCGAGCGCATGGACTGGAAGCATGCGCTGTACACAAAGATTGCGCCGCACATTGCGCCGCATGCGATCTTTGCCTCCAACACGTCGGGTCTGTCGATCACAGAGCTGTCGTCGGGATTGACGGCCGAACTGACGCCGCGCTTCTGTGGTGTGCACTTCTTCAACCCGCCGCGCTACATGCATCTGGTCGAACTGATTCCGACCGCCGGTACCGATGCCGGCATCCTCGACCGCCTTGAAAGCTTTTTGACCACCATGCTCGGCAAGGGCGTGGTGCGCGCATTCGACACGCCAAACTTCATTGCCAACCGCGTTGGCATCTTCGGCATGCTCGCGACCATCCATGAAGCAGAAAAGTACGGCCTGTCCTATGACCTGGTCGATGACCTGACCGGCGCGCGACTCGGTCGTGCGAAATCCGGCACTTTCCGCACTGCCGATGTGGTCGGGCTGGATACGCTGGGTCATGTGATTCGCACCATGACCGACAAGCTGCCCGACGATCCTTTCGCGGTGCTGTACCAGCCACCGGCGGCATTGCAGCAGCTGATTGCCGCAGGCCGTCTGGGTCAGAAGACAGGTGCCGGCTTTTATAAAAAAACGGGCAAGGACATCCTGCGCTATGACGCCGCGAAAGACGATTACGTGCCGTCCGGCGCGAAGGCCGATGAACTGATCACCCGCATCCTGAAAGAAAAAGACCCGGCCAGGCGCATGCAGGCGCTGCATGACGCCACCCATCCGCAGGCGCAATTCCTGTGGGCGATTTTCCGCGATGCCTTCCATTACATCGCGGTGCATCTCGACAGCATTGCCGACAATGCGCGCGACCTCGACTTTGCGCTGCGCTGGGGCTTCGGCTGGAAGCAGGGTCCGTTCGAATTGTGGCAAGCCGCCGGCTGGCAGCAAGTCGCGCAATGGGTGAAGGAAGATATCGCGTCCGGCAAGGCGCTGTCATCGGCGCCATTGCCGGCCTGGGTGTTTGATGGCCGCGATGGTGTGCACACCCCGCAAGGCTCATGGTCACCGGCAAAGCGAACCCATGTGCCGCGCTCGTCACTGCCGGTCTACCAGCGTCAGGTGTTCCGCGCGCCACTGGTGGGTGACAGCCCACCGGCTGGCACATCGACGGGTGTCACCGCAGGCACGACCGTGCATGAAGACGATGCGGTACGGCTGTGGCATCAGGGCGATGAGGTGCTGCTGCTGTCGTTCAAGACCAAGATGCACGTGATGGGTCCGGATGTCATTGGCGGCCTCGAACGAGCGGTTGCCGAAGCCGAGCAGCACTATCGCGCGCTGGTGATCTGGCATCCGGATGCCGCTGAAGGCGGCGCGTTCTCGGCGGGGGCTGATTTGCAGGCGATGCTGCCGATGTTCATGTCGGGCGGCGTGAAGGCAATCGAGCCTTTCGTCGCGCGCTTCCAGCATGCGCAGATGCGCGTGAAGTATGCCAATGTGCCGGTGGTGGCGGCCGTGGGCGGCCTCGCGCTCGGCGGCGGCTGTGAATTGCTGATGCATGCGAGCCGACGGGTCGCATTGCTTGAGTCTTACATCGGGCTGGTCGAGGTGGGTATCGGTTTGCTGCCGGCCGGTGGCGGTTTGAAAGAGATCGCGCTGCGGTCGGCACGCGAGGCGAAGGGCAACGACATCCTGCAATTCCTGAAAAACCGCTTCACGCAGGCGGCGACGGCGGCCGTATCGAAATCGGCACCCGAAGCGAAGAAGATGGGCTACCTGTCCAAGGGCGACGTGATCGTGCTGCATCCGCATGAGTTGCTGCATGTCGCGAAGGCCCAGGCGCTGGCGATGGCTGATGCCGGCTACCGTCCGCCGCTGGCGACGCTGGTGCCTGTCACCGGTCGCTACGGTATCGCCACCATCAAGGCGCAACTGGTAAACATGCGCGAGGGCGGTTTCATCTCGGCGCATGACGAGCATATTGCGAGCCTGGTCGCCGACATCGTCTGTGGCGGCGACATCGAACCGGGCAGCCGCGTCACGGAACAATGGCTGCTGGACAAGGAACGCGCAGGCTTCATGTCGCTGCTCGCGCACCCGAAGACGCAGGAACGCATCATGGGCATGCTGCAGACCGGCAAGCCGGTCCGCAATTGAACCGGTTGTACGCCGAAGGCGAACAACCGGTTCATCCCGGCGCAAGCCGGGATCCAGCGACTTCAGCGGTATACGAGCAACGACGCTGGGCCCCGGCTTGCGCCGGGGTGACCCGATCAACAACGATTCGACATGACCCGATCAACGGAGATGTGACATGACCCGACAACTGCAAGACGCCTACATCGTTGCCGCCACCCGCACGCCGATCGGCAAGGCGCCGCGTGGCGTGCTGCGCCATGTGCGTCCGGATGACTTGCTGGTGCATGCGCTGAAAGGCGCCCTCGCGCAAGTGCCGAACCTCGACCCCGCGACTATCGAGGATGCGATCGTCGGTTGCGCTTTCCCCGAAGCCGAACAAGGCCTGAACCTCGCGCGCATGGCGGTATTGCTGGCGGGCTTGCCGAAGTCGGTTGGTGGCGCAACGGTCAACCGTTACTGCGCCTCCGGCATTACGGCGGTAGCGATGGCGGCTGATCGTATCCGTACCGGCGAGGCTGATGTGATGATCGCTGCGGGTGTTGAATCGATGTCGGTGGTGCCGTTGATGGGGTATCACCCGTCGATGAATATGGGCATCTTCAAGGACGACAATGTCGGCATGGCCTATGGGATGGGACTGACTGCCGAGAAAGTCGCGCAGCAGTGGAAGGTATCGCGCGAAGCGCAGGATGAATTCGCCGTGGAATCGCACCGGCGCGCGGCCGCTGCAATCGCGAATGGCGACCGTGAAGGCGAAATGCTGCCGATCGAGGTGGTCGAGAAGTTACCGAACCTCGCTACCGGCCAGGTCGATATGCGTACACGATGGGTGACAGGCGACGAAGGCATCCGCGCCGACACCACGATGGAAGCACTGGCAAAGCTGAAGCCGGTGTTTGCGGCGAAAGGCTCGGTCACTGCCGGCAACAGTTCGCAGACCTCGGACGGTGCCGGAGCGCTAATCCTGGTCAGTGAAAAAATCCTCAGGCAATTCAATCTGCAACCGCTGGCGCGCTTTGTGTCGTTCGCGATCCGTGGTGTGCCGCCGGAAATCATGGGCATCGGTCCGAAGGAAGCGATACCGGCGGCATTGAAGACTGCCGGACTGACGCTTGAGCAGATGGACTGGATAGAGTTGAACGAAGCCTTCGCTGCGCAGGCGCTCGCAGTGCGCCAGGACCTCGGTCTCGATCCGGCCAAGGTCAATCCCCTCGGCGGTGCAATCGCACTCGGACATCCGCTCGGTGCGACCGGCGCCATACGCTCGGCCACGGTGATACATGGTTTGCGCAGGCGGCAGCTGAAATACGGCATGGTCACCATGTGCGTCGGCACCGGCATGGGTGCGGCCGGCATTTTTGAGCGGGTGTGATGATGGCTATTCGATACGAAATCGCTGATGGCATGGCAACGCTCGCCTTCAGTCGGCCGGAAAAGAAAAACGCGATCACGGCAGCGATGTACCAGTCGTTGGCTGATCATCTGACAGCCGCCGATCGTGATGCGGCAGTGCGCGTGATCGTGATCACCGGCGATGGTGGCATGCTCACTGCCGGCAATGATCTCGAAGATTTCCTGCGGGCGCCGCCACAAGGCGACGACAGTGCCGTGGTGCAGTTCATGAATGCGTTGCGCACCACGGCCAAGCCCGTGATCGCCGCAGTGCCCGGCATTGCGATCGGCGTGGGTACCACGCTGCTGCTGCATTGTGATCTCGTGTACGCGGCCGACACTGCGAAGTTTGCGATGCCGTTCACGTCGCTGGGCCTGTGCCCCGAGTTCGCGTCCAGCGTGCTGCTGCCGCGCATCGTCGGTTATCAGCGTGCAGCGGAAAAATTATTGTTGGGCGAGACCTTTGATGCGACCGAAGCCGAGCGCATCGGCATCGTCAATCGCGTGCTGCCCGCGGCTGAATTGCCTGCGTTCGTTCATGCGCAGGCAGCGAAACTGGCGGCTCTGCCGGCCGAATCGCTGCGCATATCCAAACAGTTGATGAAAGCCGACCTGCAAACCCCGATCGCGGCCGCGATGCTGACCGAGATGCAGCATTTCACGCGCCTGCTGCAGGGGCCGGATGCCAAAGAGGCGTTCTCCGCATTCCTCGCCAAACGCAAACCGGTCTTCCGCTGACCTTGCGCGGATCTTTCGGGCCCGGGGGCATGCTGACAGCCCTATAATTCGGACTGTGAAGCGGACCAGACAGTCGCTGGCATGCGCGAGCATGCGGGAGGAAGGTCCGGACTCCATAGAGCAGGGTGACGGCTAACGGCCGTCCGCCGTGAGGCGCGGAATAGGGCCACAGAGACGAGTCTTCATGGCGCAAGCCATGAAGGGTGAAACGCGGTAACCTCCACCCGGAGCAATCTCAAATAGGCACGCAGTGATGTGGCTCGCAGAGCGTGCGGGTAGAGAGCTTGAGCGCCGGAGCAATCCGGCGCCTAGAGGAATGACTGTCACGGCCTGCAGCAATGCAGGCTGCACAGAATCCGGCCTATCGGTCCGCTTCACTTTCCCTTTCTTGCGTGAACATCACTTTCTGCACCACCTCTCCGGTGCCCGATGACACGTGCTGTGCACAAAACACATGTGTACAACTAAAGTTCCACTTTCAGTAACTTCGCTAAGTCCTTCATTTTGCTTGGCAATTCCCCTTTTGCATCGCTTCAACAATTGTCGCTAAGTCCTTGACTTCATTGAAGAAAACCAAGGTTTCACCCCTTGAAATTCCTTGACCGGAATTTGGTCAGCCTTTAAAGTGGGCGCGAGTGTCAGAAAGTGTCTTTTTGTGGGGGAAAAAATAATCTTTTCCCCGGCGAAAAGCGTGCTGGCCGGTGCGTTGCTTCGCGCCGGCAGGCTTTGGCGGAAATTCACTGGTGAGGGCGGTTGAGCGGTGTATCAGGGAGCATCAGCACTGAGCATGGATGCAAAGGGACGGATGTCGATTCCGGCCCGGCATCGTGACGCGCTGTCCGTGCAGGCGGAAGGCCGCGTCACGCTGACCCGTCATCCACATGGCTGTCTACTGCTGTTTCCGCGTCCGGTGTGGGAACAGCACCGCGAACAGATCGCGAACTGGCCGATGTCGGCGCGCGCCTGGCAGCGCATCTTCCTTGGCAACGCCAGCGATGTCGAGATGGACAGCGCCGGCCGCATCCTGATTTCTCCCGAACTTCGTAGTGCTGTCGGCATGTCGCGCGACGTGATGCTGCTGGGCATGGGCAGCCATTTCGAAATCTGGGATGCCGCCAAGCTCGAGGCCAGCGAAGCACAAGCGATCGCCGGCGGCATGCCTGACGTGTTGAACAATTTTTCCTTCTGACGGCCGCAGATGAACGAGGTACCGGTGCCATGTTTTTCGCACCGCACTGTGCTGCTGGATGAAGCCATCGACGCGCTCGCGATCAGCGATGCGCGTCGCGACGGCGTTTTCGTCGATGGCACCTTTGGCCGCGGCGGTCATAGCCAGATGATGTTGAGTCGCCTGTCCGCGAAGGGCAGGCTGATTGCCTTTGACAAGGACCCGCAGGCGGTCGCGGTAGCTGACGCCCTGGCGCAGCAAGACCCGCGCTTTGCGATCGTGCATCACAGCTACGCGACGCTGGATGCCGCGTTGCAGGAGCGCGGTATCCGTCAGGTCGATGGCGTGCTGATGGACCTCGGCATTTCATCGCCGCAGGTGGATGACGCGGCGCGTGGTTTCAGCTTCCGCGCCGATGGCCCGCTGGACATGCGCATGGACACCACGCGCGGCATGTCGGCGGCCGAATGGCTGGCGAACGAGACGCAGGACAACCTGGAGAAAGTGATTCGCGACTATGGGGAAGAACGGTTTGCTTTTCAGATTGCAAAGGCGATTGTTGCTCGCAGGGCAGTCGAGCCCATCACTCGCACAGGACAACTTGCCGCGCTCGTGGCTGGCGCCGTCAAGACCCGCGAAAAAGGCAAAGACCCGGCCACCCGGACTTTTCAGGCTGTACGGATTTTCGTCAATCAGGAACTTGAGGAACTTGAAGCAGGTTTGAACCAGGCATACGCGCGCCTCGCGCCGTACGGGAGAATGGTGGTGATCAGCTTTCACTCGCTGGAAGATCGCATCGTCAAGCGGTTCCTGGCTGCCAAGGCCAGCGTACCGCAGCCCGACCGCCGCCTGCCGATTCGTGCCGCCGACCTGCCGCAGCCGATGATGAAGCTGCTGCCCCGCGTGAAACCCTCCGACGCCGAGATCGCCGCCAACCCGCGCGCGCGCTCGGCTGTCATGCGTGGCGCGATTCGCCTGCCCGAGGGAGCGGCAGCGTGAGCGCGATCAACCCGATGAATTCGATGAGCAATCGCACCCTGCTGCCGCTGCTGGCCGTACTGGTGCTGTGTTCGCTGTTGCTCGTCAATTCGCAGTACCAGGCGCGCCGCCTGTTCATCGAGCTCGAGCGAACGCAACTGCGCCAGCGCCAGCTCGAGACCGAGTGGGACCAGTTGCAGGTCGAGCAATCCAATCTCGCGCGCCACTCGCGCATTGATGGCATCGCACGCACGCTCGGCATGAGCGCGCCCGGTGCCGCACGCACGCAGTACGTGACCGCCGGAGGTGTCCGCTGATGCGCGCGCCGACACGCAAGGCCGCCGCGCGCGGCATGTCCTTCTCCGCCAGTCCGGTGCTGGCGGTGCAGCTGCCGACCTGGCGCTCCAAGTTCACGCTGTTCCTGTTGTTCGCGGCCTTTGTCGCACTCGGCGTGCGCGCATTCTGGTTGCAGGCCGTGTCCACCGAATTCCTGCAGAAGAAGGGCGAAGCGCGCTATGCGCGCACGCTGGAAACGCCGGCGGTGCGCGGCAAAATCCTCGACCGCAATGGCGAGGTGATGGCGTCATCGTTGCCGGTGAAAGCGATCTGGGCCATCCCCGAAGCGGTCGATGCCGATCAGGACAAGCTGCGCCGCCTCGCGCAATTGCTCGACATGCCCTTTGCGGACCTGAAAAAGAAACTCGATTCAGACCGCACCTTCGTGTATCTCAAACGGCAGGTCGAACCCGAGGTGGCTGACAAGATTGCCGAACTCGAACTGTCCGGCATCCATACAAAGAAGGAATACAAGCGTTATTACCCGGCCGGTCATATCGGCGCCCATGTGCTCGGCTTCACCAATGTCGAGGACAAGGGCCAGGAAGGCATGGAGCTGGCGCAGCAGGCATCGCTCGGCGGCACCAATGGCAGTCGGCGCGTGATCCAGGATCGTCTCGGCCGTGTGGTCGAAGATATTGCATTCATCCGCGAACCGCAGGACGGCAAGGACCTGACACTGTCGATCGACGGCAAGATCCAGTACATCGCTTTCACGTCGCTGCAACAGGCAGTCGAGGAAAACCGCGCGAAGGCCGGCGCCATCGTGGTGCTGGACGTGAAGACCGGTGAAGTGCTGGCGCTCGCGAACATGCCGACCTATAACCCGAATACGCGGCAGGGACTGACCGGCGCGCAATTGCGCAACCGCGTGATGACCGATACCTACGAGCCGGGCTCCACGCTGAAACCTTTCACCGTCGCGCTCGCGCTCGAAAAAGGCCTGGTGAAGCCGGACACCATGGTCGATACGCCGAACAAGCTGACTATTGGCCCGTCCACCATCGGCGATTCTCATCCGCATGCGAGCAGCATGTCGGTCGCACAGATCATTCAGCAGTCATCCAACGTCGGCACCGTGCGCATGGCATTGAAGTGCGAACCGCGCGAAATGTGGGATTTGTTTACATCGGTCGGTTTTGGCCAGGCGCCGCGCTTCGGCTTCCCCGGCGCCGTCGCCGGCCGCATGCGTCCGTACAAGACCTGGCGTCCGATCGAACAGGCGACGATGAGCTATGGCCACGGTATCTCGGTATCGCTGATCCAGGTCGCCCGCTCGTACATGATCTTTGCGCGCAATGGCGAGATGATCCCCTTGTCGTTCCAGAAGCTGGACCATGCGCCGCAGCCGCAGCGCGTGATCTCGGAAAAAACCGCGCAGCAAATGCGCGAGATGATGGAAAAGGTGGTCGGCCCCGGCGGTACTGCGCCGCTCGCGCAAGTGCGTGGCTATCGTGTCGCCGGCAAGACCGGCACGGCGCACAAGCTGGAAAACGGCCATTACGTGAAAAAGTATGTCGCGTCCTTTGTCGGTCTCGCGCCGGCATCGGACCCGCGCATCATCATCGCGGTGATGGTCGATGAACCTTCGGCCGGCAAGCATTACGGCGGCCAGGTGGCCGCACCGGTGTTTGCGAATGTCGCCGCCAGTGCATTGCGCTCGCTGAACGTGCCGCCGGATGCGAGCATCACCAATGTCATCTTGCCGGCGCAGCCGGTGGCGGAGAGCATGTGATGGGTACGCTGATGACGCCCGACCAGCTCGCCGACTGGCTGCGCAGTGCTGTCGCAGGTTCTGCTGCCGGCGCTGCTGGTGTTGCTGCTGGTGTTGCTGGCACTGCTTCAAGTGCCGCCACTGCCGCCGAACTGTCGCTCGATTCGCGGCGCATCGGTCGCGGCGATGTGTTTCTTGCCTGCCCGGGCGAAGCGGGTGATGGCCGTCACTATATTTCGCAAGCAATCGAAGCCGGCGCCGCTGCAGTGTTGTATGACGATGCCGACGGCTTTGCATGGGACGCCAGCTGGCGCGTACCGCACCACGCAGTGCCGGCGCTGGCGAAGACGGCGGGCCGTCTTGCACATACCTGGTATCGCGAGCCCGACCGCGATCTGTTCAGCGTGGCCGTGACCGGCACCAATGGCAAGACCTCCTGCACGCAATGGCTGGGCCAGGCACTGTCGCTGGAGCAGATGCCGACGACCGTGATCGGCACGCTCGGCGTCGGCTTGTTCAAGCGTGGTACGACCGACGGATTTGCGACCACCGGATTCACTACACCGGATGCCGTGCAATTGCACCGCGCGCTGGCCGAGCAGAAAAAGCAGGGTGCCGTGGCGCTCGCGATCGAAGCTTCTTCGATCGGGCTGGTGCAGGGCCGCATGGATGAATTGCATGTCGATGTCGCCGTGCTGACCAATTTCACGCGCGACCATCTCGACTTCCACCGCACGATGGAAGATTACGAAGCGGCCAAGGCCCGCCTGTTTGACTGGCCCGGCCTGCAGCACGCAGTGATCAATCTCGATGATGCGATGGGCTTGCGCATGCTGGAGCGCGTGCGCCGCCGCCAGCCGGCAGTGGCCGTGATCGGCTACACCACGGAAGGTGCCCGTGTCGATGGCGTGCCCACGCTGGCTGCCACCGACATCCGCATCGCGCAGCACGGTACCAGCTTCACGCTGAGCGCGCCGAAGGGTAGCGGCACCGTGCGCACCCATTTGATCGGTCGCTTCAATGTCAGCAATGTGCTCGCGATTGCCGGTGTGCTGTTTGCGCGTGGCATGAGCTGGAACAGCGTCGTGCATGCGCTGGAAGCGCTGGTGCCGGTGCCGGGCCGCATGCAGCAGCTCGGCGGGCAGGATGGCCCACTGGCCGTCATCGATTACGCACATTCGCCGGATGCACTGGCCAAGGCACTCGACACGCTGCGCCCGGTCGCTGATGCGCGCCATGGCGAGCTGTGGTGCGTGTTCGGCTGCGGTGGCGATCGTGATCCGGGCAAGCGTCCGCAGATGGCCGCCGCCGCGCAGCAGGCCGATCATCTGGTCGTCACCAGCGACAACCCGCGCAGCGAAACACCGACGGCCATCATCGAGCAGATCGTCGCCGGTCTGGATGACGCCGGCCGTAACAAATTGCAGGTGATCGAGGATCGTGCAGCCGCGATCCTGTCCGCGATTCGCCATGCCGGCAAGAATGACGTAATTCTGGTGGCCGGCAAGGGCCACGAGGACTATCAGGAAATCAAGGGCCGGCGTCACGCATTTCGTGATGCCGACCATGCGCAGCTGGCGCTGGCCACGCGTGCGACCCGGTACGGAGGCCATTGATGCAGGCCGTCCTGAATGAAGTGCTGACCCACATTGCCGGCGCGCAGCTGCGTAGCGCGGCCGATGGCGCAGTCGCATTCAGCGGCGTCAGCACCAACAGCAAGACGGTCGAGCCGGGCAACCTGTTCATTGCGTTGCGCGGCGAGCGCTTCGATGCGCATGACTTCATTGCTGATGTGGTCGCGCGCGGTGCGGCGGCCGTCGTGGTCGAGCAATTGCCGGCCGGCGTCGCGGTGCCGGCACTGGTGGTCGCCGATACCCGCCATGCCCTGGGTCAGATCGCGAACCTGTGGCGTCGTCGCTTCGACATTCCCGTGATCGGCGTCACCGGCAGCAATGGCAAGACCACCGTGAAGGAAATGATCGCGGCCATCCTCGCGGCAGCATTCGGTGCAGACAACTACCTCGCGACACGCGGCAACCTGAACAACGAGATCGGCGTGCCGCTGACGCTGTTCCGTCTCGATGCGCGTCACCGTGCCGCCGTGATCGAAATGGGCATGAACCATCCGGGCGAGATTGCACGGCTGGCCGAGATCGCCGAGCCGACCGTCGGCCTGGTCAACAATGCACAGCGCGAGCATCAGGAATTCATGGCCAGTGTCGCCGCCGTCGCCGAAGAAAATGGCGCGGTCATCAAGGCACTCGGTCCGCAAGCCTGCGCCGTATTCCCGGCCGACGATGATTACGCGGCGCTGTGGTACGGCTATGCAGGCAGCCGGCGTACCGTCACATTCGGTCTGGCTGACAGCCCGTCCGTGATCTGCAGCTGGCGACCCGGCGTCGGCCTGCATGCATTCGGCAGCCAGCTGACCGTGCTCGGGCAAGGACAGACCTTCGATATCGCGCTCGCTGCAGCGGGTGTGCACAACGTCCGCAATGCGCTGGCCGCCTGCGCTGCTGCGCTCGCGATCGGCATCGCCCCGGCCGACATCAAGCGCGGTCTGGAAAATTTTGCGCCGGTCGCCGGTCGCCTGCAAAAGAAGCAGGCATCCAACGGCGCGCTGGTGATCGACGATACCTACAACGCCAATCCGGATTCGGTGCGCGCCGCCATCGATGTGCTGGCGACTGCCCCCGGCCCGCGCACGCTGGTACTGGGCGACATGGGCGAAGTCGGCAGCGAAGGCGTGGCCTTCCATCAGGAAATCGGCGCGTATGCGCGCCAGCGCCACATCGATCAATTGTTCACCCTCGGCGCGCTTGCGCGCCACGCCAGCCAGGCCTTCGGCAACGAGGCACGGCATTTTGACGACATGGATACATTGAATGAAGAGGTTGCGCACGTGCCGTCCGGCGCCAGCGTCCTCGTGAAAGGTTCGCGCTTCATGCAAATGGAGCGCGTCGTGCAACGCCTGACGGGCGCCGCCGCTGCACAGGCGGGAGGACACTGACATGCTGCTGTGGTTGGCCCAACTGTTCCAGGACCAGATAGGCGCGCTGCGCGTCTTCAACTTCATCACCTTCCGCGCCGTGTTTGCGACGCTGACCGCATTGCTGATCGGCCTGATTGCTGGTCCGGCAGTGATCCGCATGCTGACGGCGATGAAGGTGGGCCAGGCGGTGCGTACCGATGGCCCGCAGACCCATCTGGTCAAGTCCGGCACGCCGACCATGGGTGGCGCGCTGATCCTGATCGGCATCGGCATCTCGGTGCTGCTGTGGGGTGACTGGACCAACCGCTTCATCTGGCCGGTGCTGATCGTCACGCTCGGTTTCGGCGTGATCGGCTGGGTCGATGATTACCGCAAAGTGGTCTACAAGGACCCGAACGGCATGGCGTCGCGCGAGAAGTACTTCTGGCAATCCATCATCGGCTTGCTGGCGGCGTTCTATCTCGCGTTCTCGGTGTCCGGTCCGACCAACATGAAAGTGTGGGAGCTATTTCTGCAGTGGGTGCAATCCGGTTTTGCGATGGAGTTGCCGAACAAGGCCGACCTGATCGTCCCCTTCTTCAAGACCATCAGCTATCCGCTTGGCGTGTGGGGCTTCATCGCGCTCACGTACTTCGTGATTGTCGGCACGTCGAATGCGGTGAACCTGACCGATGGCCTCGACGGCCTCGCGATCATGCCGACCGTGATGGTCGGCTCGGCCCTCGGCCTGTTCGCCTACCTGACCGGCAGCGCCACCTATTCGAAATACCTGCTGATTCCGCACATCCCCGGCGCGGGCGAGTTGCTGATCTTCTGCGGCGCAATGGCGGGGGCGGGTCTGGCCTTTCTATGGTTTAACGCGTATCCGGCGCAGGTGTTCATGGGCGATGTCGGTGCACTCGCGCTTGGCGGTGCACTCGGCACCATCGCTGTCATCGTGCGACAGGAAATTGTGCTGTTCATCATGGGCGGCGTATTCGTGGTCGAGACCCTGTCGGTGATGCTGCAGGTCGCCTACTTCAAGTACACCAAGATGCGCACGGGGGTCGGCAAGCGGGTGTTGCTGATGGCGCCGCTCCATCATCACTATGAACAGAAGGGATGGAAGGAAACGCAAGTCGTGGTTCGCTTCTGGATCATCACGATGATGCTGGTGCTGGTCGGATTGTCGACGCTCAAACTGCGTTGATGAAGGCAATTGAAGGTTTGAATGAATAACGAACAGGATACTGTCGGGATGCAGCAAGCGATGCACGAAGCGATGCAGGACAACGCACAACACGACGAAACGCAGACCGAGATGACCGGCGCGAACGCTGTGCAGCCTGTGACCTCCGCTGACGTGCAAGACGACGTACCTGCGGACGTGCCGCACCAGGACGCGCCGGTAGCGGATGCTTCAGGCGATGAGGCTACGTCCGATGAAATTGCGGTCGATGAAGTAGCAGGCGATGAAGCAGCAGGTGATGAATCTGCGGTCGATGAAGCGCCGGCACTGCCGCAGGAAGCCCAGCCCGAACCCGTGCCTGAACCGGGGCCGGATCATCGTGAGGCATTCGCGGGCAAGCGCGCATTGGTACTGGGTCTGGGAGAATCCGGCCTCGCGATCGCGCGCTGGCTGGCCCACTGCGGCGCGCGGCTGCGCGTGGCCGACACCCGCAGCCAGCCGGAGCGTCTGCCGCAACTGCAGGCGGCCGTGCCGGATGCCGAATTCATCGGTGGCGAATTCAATGCGGCGCTGATGAATGACGTGGATTTCATCGCGCTCAGCCCCGGCCTTGCGCCGCATCGTGAACTGACCGTGATGCTGCCGATTGCGCAGGAGCGCGGCATCCCGGTCTGGGGCGAGATCGAACTGTTTGCGCAAGCGCTCGCTGCATTGAAAGCCGAGCGCTTCTATGCGCCGAAAGTACTTGCGATCACCGGCACCAATGGCAAGACCACCGTTACCAGCCTGACCGGCCAGTTGTGCAAGGCTGCCGGCCTGTCGGTGCAGGTCGCCGGCAATATCAGCCCGGCTGCGCTGGATGTACTGCTCGACGCCATCGCGGGCGACGCCTTGCCGCAGTGCTGGGTACTGGAACTGTCCAGCTTCCAGCTGTTCTCCACCTACAGCCTGAACGCCGACGCCGCCGTCGTGTTGAACCTGTCGCAAGATCATCTGGACTGGCACGGTGACATGGCTGCGTATGCGGACGCGAAGGCGCGCATCTTCGGCCCGGATACGACGCGGGTTCTGAACCGCGACGATGCGCGCACGATGCAGATGCTGAAGCCGCATCCCTCATCCGAACCCAAGGCCGAGCTGCACGTCGTCACCTTCGGCACCGATACACCGGCTGCACCCGATGCCCTGGGCCTGTCCGATGAAGGCGGCATGCAGTGGCTGATGCTCGCGATAGCGCATGATGAAGATGCGCCGAAGAAGCGCCGAGGCAAGGCGCAGCCCGATGTCGAGCTGTACCTGAACCGGCTGATGCCGGTCGATGCGTTGAAAATCCGTGGCCGGCACAATGCAACCAATGTGCTCGCGGCACTCGCACTGTGCCGTGCGATCGACCTGCCGCTGGCGCCGCTGCTGCATGCGGCGCGCCAGTACAGCGGCGAGCCGCACCGCGTGGCGCCGGTCGCGACCATCGCCGGTGTCGAATATGTCGATGACAGCAAGGGCACCAATGTCGGTGCCACCGTCGCCGCGCTCGAAGGCCTGGGTGCATCGCATGCGGCTGACGACAAGCGCCTGATCCTGATCGCCGGTGGCGATGGCAAGGGCCAGGACTTCACGCCACTGGCGCCGTCGGTCGCGCGGCATGTGAAGTCGGTGCTGCTGATTGGTCGCGATGCGCCGGCGATCCGTGATGCACTGGCCGACACCGGTGTCAGCCTCACTTCATGCCCGACACTGAATGACGCGGTGCGCGATGCCGCGGCGCTGGCGCAGGCGGGTGACCAGGTATTGCTGTCGCCCGCTTGCGCCAGCTTCGACATGTTCACCAGCTATGCGCATCGTGCGCAGGTATTCGTCGATGCGGTGCGTGAGCTCGGTCTCGACAAAGGCGAGGTGATCGCTTGAGGCTGACCCTGCCCTTCTTCGGCAACGCGGCCCAGGCCGTGCGCGAATCGCGCCTCGCCGATGCGCCGATGGTGCAGCGCTCGAAAATGCTCGAGTACGACCAGGCGCTGGTGTGGGTCGTGCTGTTGCTGCTGCTGGGCGGGCTGATCATGGTGTATTCGGCGTCGATCGGATTGCCCGACTCGCCAAAATACGCGAACTACAAGAATCACCATTTCCTGCTGCGGCAGGCAGGCTTTATTGCATTCGGCCTGTTCGCCGGCCTGTTTGCCTTCCGCTTCAAGGTCGAGCAATGGGAAAAATGGACCCCGTGGCTCTTCCTGGGCGCGCTGGCGCTGATGGTGCTGGTGCTGGTGCCGGGCATCGGCAAGGGTGTGAATGGCGCGCGGCGCTGGATCGGCTTTGGCGGCCTGAACCTGCAGCCATCCGAGATCATGAAGCTGATGATGGTGATCTACGCGGCCGATTTCACCGTGCGCAAGCAGCAATATATGCACAGCCTGTCCAAAGGCTTCTTCCCGATGGCCATTGCAGTGGCCGGCGCCGGCGCGCTGCTGATGCTGCAGCCTGACCTGGGCGCCTTCGGCGTGATCGTGTGCATTGCGATGGGCATCCTGTTCCTGGGCGGCTTCAACATCATCTGGTTCGGTGGCATGCTGGGCGTGCTGACGATGGTGTTCTTCTCCATCATCCTGATCTCGCCCTGGCGCTACCAGCGCATGGTCGCGTTCATGAACCCCTGGACCGATGGTAACGAACTCGGCAAGGCCTACCAGCTGACCCACTCGCTGATTGCATTCGGCCGCGGTGAACTGTTCGGCGTCGGCCTGGGTGGCAGCATTGAAAAACTGCACTACCTGCCCGAAGCGCATACCGACTTCCTGATGGCCGTCATCGGTGAAGAGCTGGGCCTCGCCGGCGTACTGCTGGTCATCATGCTGTTCTACTGGATCGTGCGCCGCGCATTCGACATCGGTCGCCAGGCCATCGCCGCTGAAAAATACTTCGCCGGCCTGGTCGCCAAAGGCATCGGCATCTGGATCGGCGCTCAGGTCTTCATCAACATGGCCGTCAACCTCGGCCTGATGCCCACCAAGGGACTCACGCTGCCGCTGATGTCGTACGGCGGCTCCGGTATTGCGATCAACTGTATCGGGCTGGCGCTGTTATTGCGCATCGACTATGAAAACCGCGTCATGATGCGCGGAGGCCGCGTATGAGCACGCGCACTCAAATCACGACCAGCCCGACGCGGTTTCGGTGGAGGCTAACTTTGGGCAGCAAAGTTAAGTGCGCGCATGCGCTCGGCCGGAACCAAAGTAGCGTCATGATGCGCGGAGGCCGCGTATGAGCACGCGCACTCAAATCACGACCAGCCCGACGCGGTTTCGGTGGAGGCTAACTTTGCGCAGCAAAGTTAAGAGCGCGCCAGCGCTCGGCCGGAACCAAAACGCCTCAATCACGCGCGGAGGTCATGTATGACGACTGCGCAAAAGCACCTGATGATCATGGCCGCAGGCACAGGCGGCCACATCTTCCCGGGTCTCGCAATCGCCGACACGATGCGCGCACGCGGCTGGCAAGTGTCCTGGCTGGGGACGCAGCGCGGCATGGAAGCGGACATCGTGCCCAAGCATGGCCTCGCCTTCGATGCGATCGACTTCGCCGGCCTGCGTGGCAAGGGCATCAAACATACGATCACCGGCGCGTTGAAGATGGCGGCCGGCTTCCTGCGTTGCCGCAGCATTATCCGCGCACGCCAGCCGAATGTGGTGTTGGGCATGGGCGGTTACGTGACAGTGCCGGGCGGACTGATGGCCGCGCTGTCGGGCAAGCCGCTGGCCTTGATGAATGCCGATGCCGCGCTGCTGATGTCGAACAAGGCGCTGCTGCCGTTCGCCAGGCGCGTGCTGTTCGGCTTCCCGATCGAAGGCGCCGAGTTCACCCGACTGCAAGCAAAGTCACAAGTCACCGGCAACCCGGTGCGCAAGGACATCAGCAGCCTGCCGCCACCCGCCCAACGCTATGCACAGCGCAGCGGTCCGCTGAACCTGCTGGTAATCGGTGGCAGCCTGGGTGCGAAGGTATTGAACGACACGCTGCCGGCAGCACTGGCGCTGCTGCCTGCTGACTCACGGCCGCGCGTGGTGCATCAGTCCGGCAAGCAGCACATGGCCGCGTTGAAAAAGAATTACGCGGACGCCGGTGTCAACGCCGAGGTTGTCGATTTCATCGATGACATGGCGGGCCGTTATGCGGCAGCCGATCTGGTCATCTGCCGCGCCGGCGCGATTACCGTCGCGGAACTTTGTGCAGCTGGCGTTGCCAGTGTGCTGGTGCCGCTGGTGGTCTCGACGACCTCGCACCAGCGCAACAACGCGCAATGGATGGCGAAAGCTGGCGCCGCGACCCATCTGCCGCAAGCAGACATGGACAAGGTCGCACTGGCGTCGCTGATGAGAGGCATGACACGCGAGACTTGCCAGCACATGGCCGAGGCCGCGTACCGGCAAGGCCGGCGCGACGCGAATGACGCGATCGCCGGAGTGCTGGAAGAGTTAGGGAATTCATGAAACACAAGGTCAAACATATTCACTTCGTGGGCATCGGTGGCTCAGGGATGAGCGGGATTGCCGAGGTGCTGCTGAACCTCGGCTATACCGTGTCCGGCTCCGACCTCACGGCCAATGCAGCCAGCCGCCGGCTCGCCGAGCTCGGCGCTTGCATCCGCATCGGCCATGCGCCCGAGAATGTTGACGGCGCTGATGCGATCGTCACCTCGACCGCCGTGCAGCCGAACAATCCGGAAGTGCTGGCCGGTCGGGCGCGCCATATCCCCATCGTGCCGCGCGCAGTGATGCTGGCCGAGCTGATGCGTCTGAAGCGCGGCATCGCGATCGCCGGCACCCATGGCAAGACCACCACGACCAGCCTGGTGGCGAGTGTGCTGGCCGAGGGTGGGCTGGACCCGACCTTCGTGATTGGCGGTCGCCTGAACGGCGCCGGCGCGAATGCGAAGCTGGGTACCGGTGAATTTATCGTCGCCGAAGCGGATGAATCGGATGCATCGTTCCTGAATCTGTCGCCGGTGATCGAGGTGATTACCAATATCGATGCCGATCACATGGAGACCTATGACCACAGCTTCGCGAAGCTGAAGCAGGCCTTCATCGAGTTCACGCAGCGTTTGCCTTTTTATGGTGTTGCGATGCTGTGCATCGACGATGCGAATGTGCGCGAGATCATGCCCTTCATCTCGAAGCTGGTGCTGACCTATGGCTTCCATGAAGACGCCGATGTGCGCGCGATCGACGCACGCGCGGTCAACAGTCATATGGAATTCACGGTGGTGCAGAAGGATTACCCGCCGTTGCAGGTGCGCCTGAACCAGCCGGGCATGCACAACGTGCAGAACGCCTGCGCCGCCATTGCGATTGCGCGCGAGCTGGACGTGGCCGACCACCATATTCAGAAAGCGCTGCAGGAATTTACCGGCGTGGGCCGCCGCTTCACCAAGTACGGCGAGCAGGCCTTGCCCGGCGGCGGCACGTTCATGCTGGTGGATGACTATGGCCACCACCCGGTCGAGACCGCCGCCACGATTGCGGCCGCGCGCGGTGCGTATCCGGATCGCCGGCTGGTGCTGGCTTTCCAGCCGCATCGCTACACGCGCACGCGCGACCTGTTTGAAGACTTCGTCAAAGTGTTGTCGAGCGTGGATGTGCTGGTGCTGGCCGATGTGTATGCGGCCGGCGAGCAGCCGATACCGGCCGCTGACGGCCGTTCGCTCGCGCATGCGCTGCGGGTGGTCGGCAAGACTGAGCTGGTGTTCGTGGAAGACATGGCCGACATGCCGGAGGTCTTGCTGAAGATGGCCAGGAGCGGCGATGTGGTGATGACGATGGGCGCAGGATCGATTTCGAATGTGCCGGCGCAGCTGCAGCAACTGACGCAAGCGGCGAGCGCGATGGTACGGGAGCAGGCATGAGTGCGGGTGGCAAGAATTTGACAGCAGAATTCGGCAAGGTCGGCGTGCTGTTCGGCGGGCGTTCGGCCGAGCGCGAGATTTCGCTGATGTCGGGCAGTGGTGTGCTGAAGGCACTGCAATCGCAGGGTATCGACGCGCATGCGTTCGACCCGGCGCAACGCTCGCTGGCTGAGCTGGCCGCAGAGAAGTTCGATCGCGTGTTCATCGCGCTGCACGGCCGCTACGGCGAGGATGGCACGCTGCAGGGCGCGCTCGAACAGCTCGGCATTCCGTACACCGGACCGGGCGTACTCGCGTCGTCGATTGCCATGGACAAGGCGATGACCAAGCGCATCTGGCTGCACGAAGGTCTGGCCACGCCGAAGTTCCACATGCTGTCGGCCGACAGCGACTGGGCGGCGGTGGTCGCGAACCTCGGCTTGCCCTTGATCGTGAAGCCCGCGCATGAAGGCTCGACACTGGGTCTGACCAAGGTCACGGATGCCGCGCAGCTGCCGGCCGCCTATGCACTGGCCGCGAAATACGACAGTGCGGTGATGGCCGAAGCATTCATCAGCGGCATGGAACTGACCTGCCCGGTCCTGGGCGCCGGTGATGCCGCGCGCGCGCTGCCGGTGGTGCGCATCGTCGCACCGGATGCGAATTACGACTACCAGAACAAGTACTTCTCGGACGAGACGCGCTATCTGTGCCCGAGCGGCTTGCCGCCGGCACAGGAAAAGCAGATTCAGGAGCTGGTGCTCAAGAGCTACCAGTCGCTGGGCTGCCGGGGCTGGGCGCGCGCGGATGTGATGGTGAGGGAGAGCGACCAGCAGCCCTTCCTGCTGGAGATCAATACCTCACCCGGCATGACCGGCCATTCGCTGGTGCCGATGTCGGCGGCGGTGACAGGCCTGCCGTATGAGGCCTTATGTGTGGAGATTTTGCGGATGGCGGCGCTGGACCTGAAAGCGTCGGCCGACTGGAAGCCCTGAGCGGCTGAAGGCAACAGAGACAGCAAAGACAGACAAGACAGACAAGACAGGAAAGCGCGACATGTGGAATGACATCAGGGCACTCAACATCATCACCCGGGCAATGCTCGGCGTGGTGCTGCTCGCCCTGCTGTTCGCCGGTTACAAGTGGGTGGCGCGACAAGCCATGTTCGATTTGCAGGTGGTGCAGGTGCGCGCCGCGAACGGCGGTCCGCTGCGTTATGTGGATGCAGCGACGGTACGCAGCGCCGCGCTGCCGCGCATCCGCGGCAATTTCTTCAGCGTGAACCTGAATGCGGCGCGCCAGGCGTTCGAGACCGTGCCCTGGGTACAGCATGCATCGGTGCGTCGCGAGTGGCCGAACAAGCTGGTGGTACTGGTCGATGAATACCAGGCACTCGGCACCTGGGGCGAACAGGAAGGGCGTTTGATCTCGGTGGATGGCGTGGTGTTCACCGCCAATCTCGATGAGGCGGAAGAAGACGGCAAGCTGCCGGTGCTCGACGGGCCGGATGACAGTGCGCGCGAAGTCGCGCTGCGGCTGGCCGACCTGCGCGACTGGCTGGCGCCGGTGAAGCTGGCGCCGCGCTCGCTGCTGCTGTCGAAGCGTTATGCGTGGACCGCAAAGCTGGACAACGGCATCGTGCTGAACCTGGGCCGCGCGCATGAGCGCGCACAGATGAAGGCGCGCGTGCTGCGCTTCGTGAGTGTGTATCCGCAGCTGGCGGCGGCGCTGCCGGGCCGCATCGACACCGTGGACATGCGTTACCCGAATGGCCTGGCGCTGAAGCGGCGTGCGCAAGCCTTGCCGGGCGATGCCTGATATTGATATTCGCAGCAACAACAAAAATTTTGCAAGAACGCTGACAACTATGACGAAAGACGCGAAGAACCTGATCGTCGGACTCGACATCGGCACCTCGAAGGTGGTGGCCGTGGTCGCCGAAGTGCTGCCGAATGGCCGGCACGAAGTGATCGGTCTCGGCCAGAGCGAATCCAAAGGCCTCAAAAAAGGCGTGGTGGTGAATATCGAGGCGACAGTCGAATCGATACAGCGCGCCCTCGAAGAAGCCGAGCTGATGGCTGACTGCCAGATCCGCAATGTCTGGACGGGCATTGCGGGTTCGCATATCCGCAGCTTCAATTCCAGCGGCATGGTCGCGATCAAGGACAAGGAAGTCGGCGCCACCGATGTCGCCCGCGTGATCGAGACGGCGAAGGCCGTCAACATCCCGACTGACCAGCAATTGCTGCATACGGTGCCGCAGGAATTCATCGTCGATAACCAGGAAGACGTGCGCGAGCCCATCGGCATGAGCGGCATTCGCCTGGAAGTGAAGGTGCATATCGTGACCGGCGCGGTGTCGGCGGTGCAGAACATCGTGAAGTGCGTGCGCCGCTGCGGACTGGAAGTGACCGATCTGATCCTGCAGCCGATGGCATCGGCCGAAGCAGTGCTGACTGCGGACGAGAAAGAACTGGGTGTGGTGCTGGTCGATATTGGTGGCGGTACCACCGATATTGCGATTTTCACCGAAGGCGCGATCCGCCACACGGCGGTGATCCCGATTGCCGGCGACCAGATCACGAACGACATCGCGATGGCGCTGCGCACGCCGACACAGGAAGCCGAAGAAATCAAGGTGCACTACGGCATTGCCAAGCAGGTGCTGGCCGATCCGACCGATGTGTTCGATGTGCCGGGCCTCGGCGACCGTGGCGCGCGCACCTTGTCGAAGGCGGCGCTGTCCGCCGTGATCGAGCCGCGCGTCGAGGAATTGTTCTCGCTGGTGCATCAGGTGGTGCGCGAATCCGGTTTCGAAGAAGTGCTGTCGTCCGGCATCGTGCTGACCGGTGGCAGCGCAATGATGCCGGGCATGTGCGAATTGGCCGAGGATATTTTCCTGAAGCCGGCGCGCGTCGGCGTGCCCGAGTACAGCGGCCAGCTGGCCGATGTGGTGAAGAGCCCGCGCTACTCGACCGTGCTGGGCTTGCTGGAAGAAGCGAAGCGCCAGTACCTGCGCGGGCAAGTGGTGGTGCGTCAGGGTGGTTCGGCCACCGCGATCTGGCAGCGCATGAAGGAATGGTTTTTGGGGAATTTCTGAAGCGGCCTATTTGAAAGAATTTGAAGACACTGGGCCCCGGCCTGCGCCGGGACGACGTATTAAGCGCTTCAGGCTGTCGAGCGTCATCCCGGCGCAGGCCGGGATCCAGTGTCGTTAATGAAGTGAAGAAGCAGCAGATAAGCAGCAGCGCGTAACAAGCAGTAGCTCGTAAAAAGCAGCACCGAGCAACAAGAAGGTTTTAAGTTTTGGATTGTTAATAAACCTCGCAGTTGTTAGTGGCTAGCCGTCACGCCATGTGGCGGTTATCGACTGAGAACTGCAACACCAAGGGAGTCAACATGGAAATCGATATGCTGGAAAACACGAAGGGCACCATCATCAAGGTGGTCGGCGTTGGTGGTGCAGGCGGTAATGCCGTGCAGCACATGATCAACAAGGGCGTCTCCGGCGTCGAATTCATCGTCGCCAATACCGATGCGCAGGCACTGACGCAATCGAAGGCGCACAACGTGATCCAGATCGGCGAAACCGGCCTTGGCGCCGGCATGAAGCCCGCCGTCGGTCGCCAGCTGGCCGAAGAGACCCGCGACCGCATCGAAGATGCGCTGCGCGGTGCGCACATGGTGTTCATCGCTGCCGGCATGGGTGGTGGCACCGGTACCGGCGCGGCACCGGTGGTAGCCGAAGTCGCGAAGGAACTGGGTGCACTGACCGTGGCCGTGGTGTCGAAGCCCTTCACGCACGAAGGTCAGAAGTGCATGGACATCGCCAATGAAGGCCTGGACGAGCTGTCCAAGCATGTTGATTCGCTGATCGTGATCCTGAACGAAAAGCTCGAAGAGATTTACGAAGACGACAGCATGCTGGAGTGGCTGGGTCATGCTGATGACGTGCTGAACAATGCGGTGGCCGGCATCGCCGAGATCATCAATGTGCCGGGCCATATCAACGTCGATTTCAATGACGTGAAAACCATCATGGCCGAGCAGGGCAAGGCGATGATGGGTACGGCAGTGGCGTCTGGCGTCGATCGCGCACGTATCGCCGCCGAGCAGGCAGTGGCGTCGCCGCTGCTGGATGGCATCGACCTGTCCGGCGCGCGTGGCGTGCTGGTTAACGTGACGGCCAGCCGCTCGCTGAAGGGCAAGGAAATCAAGGAAGTGATGGCGACCGTGCGTGCATTCGCGGCCGAAGATGCGTCGATCGCGCAAGGCATTGCGTATGACGAGAACATGGGCGACGAGATCCGCGTTACCGTGGTTGCGACCGGTCTCGGTCGCGCGCGTCGCGCACCGCAGCTGGTGTCGACCCCGGTCACGGTGGCACGTACCGGTACCTACAATGAGCCGGTGGCCGTTAGCAGCGGCGACGCGGTCGCGGTCAGCACGCCGAACTTCGAGCCGATGCGCACGCCGGCGGTCTGGCGTCGTGAAGCAGCGGCCGATACGGTGCGCGCGATGGAGCGCAACGGTACCGAGACCTACGACATCCCGGCCTTCCTGCGTCGTCAGGCAGACTGATCGTAGCGATCACTCGCACGGGAAACGGCAGGGGGCTGCAGCATTGATGCGCTCCCTGCAGGAAAGCTGCAGCCAAGGCATACTTCGGCTGTCCCTGGATCCCTGCATGTCTGTTGCAGACGAGGCGAGCGACCGTTGACGCTGGCGTATCGATACTCACCGGATCCCGGCGTGCGCCGGGACGACAGTGCGATGGCCTACAAGCGTCTGCTCGTCATCCCGGCAAAAGCCGGGATCCAGTGTCTTTTCTCACCCCCCCATCTGCAAAAGGACCTCTCCATGACCATCAAGATCGGCGACCACCTCCCGGAAGGCAAACTGGCTGAATTCATCGAAGTCGAGACCGAAGGCTGCTCGCTCGGCCCGAACACGTTCAATGTGTCGGACCTGACGAAGGGCAAGACCATTGCGATCTTCGGCCTGCCGGGTGCGTACACCCCGACTTGCTCGGCCAAGCATGTGCCGGGTTATGTCGAGCATGCGAAAGCGCTGCACGACAAGGGCGTGGACGAGATCTGGTGCATCTCGGTCAATGATGCGTTCGTGATGGGCGCATGGGGTCGTGACCAGCATGCGACCGGCATCGTGCGCATGATGGCCGATGGCAATGCCGACTTCAGCAAGGCCATCGGTCTGTCGGCCGACTTCAGCCAGTTCGGCATGGGCACACGTTCGCAGCGTTACTCGATGGTGGTCAAGGATGGCGTCGTCACGCACCTGAACGTCGAAGCACCGGGCAAGTTCGAGGTCTCGAATGCCGAGACCATGCTCGCCCAGCTGTAATCGCGCCAGGAACAGGCAGGCCGGATGATCAGGCAACGCACCATCAGGGAAACCGTCAGCACCACCGGTGTCGGGCTGCATTGCGGCACGCGCGTGGTGCTGACCCTGCATCCGGCGCCGGCCGATACCGGCATCGTGTTTCGCCGCGTCGATGTGAACCCGCCGGTCGAACTGCCGGCGAACGCCAACGGCGTCGGTGATACTCGGATGGCCTCGGTGCTGGAAAAAGACGGCGTACGTGTATCCACCGTCGAGCACCTGATGTCGGCCTGTGCCGGTCTCGGTATCGACAACCTGGTGGTGGACCTGACGGCCGAGGAAATCCCGATCATGGATGGCTCGGCAGCGTCCTTCGTGTTTCTGCTGCAGCAGGCCGGACGACAGGAGCTGGAGGCGCCGAAGAAGTTCATCCGCGTGCTGAAAGCGGTCGAGGTGCGCGAAGGCGAAGGCACGAATGAAAAATGGGCGCGCCTCGAACCCTGGCATGGCTTCCGGCTGAAGTTCTTCATCGAGTTCAATCATCCGGCGGTTGATGGCAGCGGTCAGACGGCCGAAGTCGATCTGTCGCTCGAGTCGTATATTGAAGAGGTAGCGCGCGCGCGCACCTTTGGTTTCATGCAGGATGTGGAGACACTGCGCGGCATGGGCCTCGCACGCGGCGGTTCGCTCGAAAACGCGATCGTGATGGACGAGTTCCGCATCCTGAATACCGGTGGCCTGCGCTACCGTAACGAGTTCGTGCGCCACAAGATTCTCGATGCGATGGGCGACCTGTACCTCGCCGGCCATCCGCTACTGGCCAGCTACAACGCGCACAAGTCCGGGCACGGGCTGAACAACAAATTGCTGCGCGCGCTGTTCGCCGACGCATCCGCTTACGACATCGTCACCTTCCCGAATGCGGCCGCTGCGCCGCCCGCGTACTCGACCCAGCTTGAGCAGGAATGGGCGCCGGTCTGAGCTGGCCGTTTTCTTTCCGCACCTTGTCGAATCCTGCCGTCAATCGCGTCGCCGTCGCCTCGCTGATGGTGAGCGCCACCGCCTGGGGTTTGTCCTGGTTGCCGCTGAAATACTTCGCTGCACTCGGCCTTGATGGTCATGGCATCGCATTGACCGCCTATGCGATGGTGGCCGTGCTGGCGCTGCCGCTGATCTTGCGCGAGCGCCCGCAGTGGCGCGCTGAAGCCGGGTTGCTGTGCCTGATCGGCATCAGCTTCGGCATTGCGAATGTCGCGCTCAGCTGGGCGCTGATGGCAGGCTCGGTGGTGCGCACAATGCTGTTGTTCTTCCTGTTGCCGGCCTGGGGCGTCATCGGCGGCAAGCTGCTGTTGCACGAGCGCCTCGGGCCGCGCCGGTTGCTGGCCGCCGCGCTGTGCCTGCTTGGTGTGTTCATCATCGTCGGTGGCCTCGATGTCTTCGCGTCACCCCTGTCCTTGACGGATGGCGTTGCGCTGCTCGCCGGGCTGACCCTCGCGCTCGGCGGTATCGGCAACCGCGCCGCAAAAGCGATACCGATGACCAGCCGTACGCTGGCGGCTTTTGTCGGCAGCACCGTGGTGGCCTTGCTGGCGCTGCCGGTGCATGCGGTCAGCCTGCCGACGCTGACGGGTTGGCACTGGCTGCTGCTGGCCTTGTTTGCGTTTGTCTGGCTGCTCGGTGCGACGCTGCTGACGACTTATGGCGTCACGCATGTCGATGCCAGCCGCGCCGGCGTGCTGCAAGTGGTCGAGCTGGTGGTGGCGGTGGTGTCGGCCGTGCTGATCGGCGGCGAGCTGATGGGCATGAAGGAGTGGATCGGTGCGGCGCTGATCCTGTCGGCCACCCTGCTGGAGGCGACTGCTGCACCGACCTGAGCTTGATGGGTGCGACCAATGCGACCAGTGTGACCAGTGCGCTCTGTGCGACGTGCGTGTGGTGGGTGATGTGCAATGCGATATTGATCTGCGTCATATCTTTCGCGCATGTCGCGTTCGCATGATTCCGAACAGAATGGCCGATTGCTAGACTGCGGCATCGCATTCGTCGGGAGCAGACATGCTGGGAGATATGCTGGTCAGCGAAAGGCTGATCACCCCTGAGCAGCGTGATCGCGCATTGGCACGCCAAAAGAAGCACGGTGGCCGTATCGGCGATGCGATGGTCGAGCTGGGCTTCCTGAGTAGCGGCGAACTGAGTCGCCTCTTCCACCGGGTACCGGCAGCACCACGCGAGCTCGATCAGGTGGGCATCCCCGAGACTTTCCTGATTGACCTGATGCTCAAGAATGCCTGGTTTGACGGTCAGGTATTGAGTGTCGCCGACATGACCGGCAAGCTGTGCCTGCCGATGCGGGTGGTGGATGAGCTGGTCGAGAAGGCCAAGCGTGACCGCTTGCTATCGCTACGCTCGGCTGCCGGTTCGATGTCGGGCACTTATCTGTACGAGCTGACCGACCATGGCCGCGAACGCACCGAGCTGGCCCTCGCGCAATCGCAATACACAGGGCCGGCGCCGATTACCTTGGAAGCCTATCGCGATATGGTCGCGCACCAGACGGTGCGCCAGATCGAGATCGATGCTGGCTGGATGAAGCAGGCGATGCAGCATCTCGTGATCAGCGACGCCCTGCTGCATCGACTCGGACCTGCGTTCAATTCCGGACGATCGATCTTCCTGTACGGCCCGCCGGGCAGTGGCAAATCATCGATTGCGGAAGCCATCGGGCGCGAGCTGCCGGGCGAGATCTATGTGCCGCACGCATTGATGGTGGATGGGCAGGTGATCCGCGTATTCGACCCGGCGCTGCATGTGCCGGTGAGTGACATCGCGAAGACCACTGCCGGACCGCAAGGTAGCCTCGATCTGGATCTCGGCAGCCGGCATGATGCGCGCTGGGTGCGCTGCCGCCGTCCGGTGGTGATGGTAGGCGGCGAGCTGACGCTGGAAAGCCTGAACCTCGAGTACGACCCGATCAGCAAGTTTTACCAGGCGCCGGTGCAGATGAAGGCCACGAATGGCATGTTCATCGTCGATGACTTCGGACGCCAGCAAATACCGCCGCGCCAGTTGCTGAACCGCTGGATTGTGCCGCTCGAACGCGGCACCGATTTTCTGCGTCTGCACACCGGCAAGAAGCTGGAGATCAGCTTCGATCAGGTGACGGTGTTTGCGACCAACCTGAACCCGGCCGAGCTGGCCGACGAAGCTTTCCTGCGCCGCATGCGGCACAAGATCCTGGTGCCCTACCAGACCGAGAAGGAATTCCTGAAAACCTTTCAGCGGGTGTGCGACGCGCAAGGCATTGCGTACAAGCCGGAGGTGGCGGCGCATCTGGTGCAGCATTTTTACCATGAGCGCGGCCGCAAATTCACCGGCAGCCATCCGCGTGACCTGATCGAGCAGGTGATCGATCGCGCGCGCTTCCGGCGCGAGCTGCCGGAACTGAGCATCGAAGCCATCGAGGCGGCGGCGTCGGATTATTTTGTGGCGCTTTGAGTGCGCAGCGGCGTCTGCCTAGCGCCGCGACAACAGCGTTTTCAGCGCATCCCGGAGCGCCGCATTGCGCGGGCAGGCTTCCAGCGTTTGCTCCAGCTCGGCAAACGCGCCGACCGCGCCGCGTGGCAAGGCCTGGTGCTTGACCGGCCGCTGCGGCGCCTGCGGCACTACCGGCATCAGCTGTACCTTCAGCTTCACCGCGTCGACCGGCCAGCCCTTCTGTCGCAAGCCCTCCTGCAATTTCGGCAACACCTGCTTGAGCCGCGTCGCCAGGGCCGCATTCGGCACCGCGACCTGCAGCGTGTGTTCGCGCAATTGCAGTACGCGGCAGCTCGCAAACAGGGTGGGCAACAGCCGTTCGCAATCCGTTTGCAGACTGGCCAGCTGGCTCAGCGTGGGCAGCAATGCCGCCAAACGGTCGTTCGATTGCAGGAAATCGAGTGCGCCTTTGGTATTCGGCTGCTGTTCCGGACGGCGGGCGGGGGTGAAATTGGGCGGGTTTCTGCCCGGGTTTTTCTGCATGCGGGCACCTTAGCACAGCCCCTTGCCAGCGGGGCATTCCCGTCAAGCCGACTGGTCTGATCTGTGGCTCCGGATAGCGGTCTGTCAAGGGCCTGCGTGCTAAAATCGCGCCTTTCGCCGAACCGGCTTTGCCCCTGGCTTTCCCGCAGGTTTTCTCTATTCCAGCATCCGCATGTCATTCCTGACCAAAATTTTCGGCAGCCGCAACCAGCGCCTGCTCAAGAAGCTGCAGAAGTCCGTGCGCGACATCAATGCGCTCGAAGCCTCGCTCGAGGCGCTGTCCGATGAAGCGTTGAAAGCCAAGACACCTGAGCTGAAGGCGAAGCTGGCCGCCGGCGCCAGCACCGACGATGTCCTGGTCGAAGCGTTTGCGGTGTGCCGCGAAGCGTCGAAACGGGTGCTGAAGATGCGCCACTTCGATGTGCAGCTGATCGGCGGCATGGTGCTCCATCAGGGCAAGATCGCCGAGATGGGTACCGGTGAAGGCAAGACGCTGATGGCGACGCTGCCGGCCTACCTGAATGCACTGACCGGCAAGGGCGTACATGTGGTGACCGTCAACGATTACCTCGCGCAGCGCGACGCCGAATGGATGGGCAAGCTGTATGGCTGGCTGGGTCTGAGCACCGGCGTGAACCTGTCGCAGGCCGCGCACGATGTGAAGCAGCAGGCGTATGCGGCCGACATCACCTACGGCACCAACAATGAATTCGGTTTCGACTACCTGCGCGACAACATGGTCTATGCGACCACCGAGCGCGTGCAGCGTGGCCTCGCATTTGCGATCGTCGATGAAGTCGACTCCATCCTAATCGATGAAGCGCGTACGCCGCTGATCATCTCGGGCCAGGCCGAAGACCATACCGAGATGTACCGCAAGATGAATGCGCTGCCGCCGCTACTGACCCTGCAGGTCGGGGAAGAGACGCCGGACGGCAAGGGCGTGGTCGAGGTGCCGGGTGACTACACCAAGGATGAAAAAGCCAACACGGTTCTGCTGACCGAGGCTGGCCATGAAAAGGCCGAGCGCATCCTGACCGAGATGGGCTTGCTGGCCGAAGGCGCGTCGCTGTATGACGCCGGCAACATCACGCTGATCCACCACCTGTATGCGGCATTGCGCGCGCATGTGCTGTTCCACAAGGACCAGCAATACGTGGTGCAGAACGGCGAAGTCGTGATCGTCGATGAATTCACCGGACGCCTGATGTCGGGCCGGCGCTGGTCCGACGGCCTGCATCAGGCAGTCGAGGCGAAGGAAGGTGTGCGCATCCAGAACGAGAACCAGACACTGGCGTCGATCACCTTCCAGAACTACTTCCGCATGTACGGCAAGCTGTCCGGCATGACCGGCACCGCTGACACGGAAGCGTTCGAATTCCAGGAGATCTACGGTCTTGAAACCGTGGTCATCCCGCCGAACCGCCCCAGCCAGCGTAAGGACCGCCAGGATCAGGTGTTCAAGAACGCCGCCGGCAAGTACCGCGCGGTGATTGCCGACATTCGCGATTGCTATGAGCGTGGCCAGCCGGTGCTGGTCGGTACCACGTCGATCGAGAACTCCGAACTGATCTCGAAGCTGCTGACCGAGGCGAGCTTGCCGCACAATGTGCTGAACGCGAAGCAGCATGCGCGCGAAGCGGAAATCGTTGCGCAGGCCGGTCGTCCGAAGATGATCACCATCGCCACCAACATGGCGGGTCGCGGTACCGACATCGTGTTGGGCGGCAATGTCGACAAGCAGATTCAGTTCATCGAGGCCGACGAAGCGCTGTCGGCCGAAGAAAAAGCCGCGCGCGCGCAGACGCTGCGCGACGAATGGCAATCGCTGCATGAGCATGTGAAGGCGCAGGGCGGTCTGCACATCATCGGCACCGAGCGTCATGAATCGCGCCGCATCGACAATCAGTTGCGTGGCCGCTCCGGCCGCCAGGGAGATCCGGGCTCATCGCGCTTCTATCTGTCGCTGGATGATTCGCTGCTGCGCATCTTCGCCGGCGACCGCGTGCGCGCAGTGATGGAGCGCCTGAACATGCCGGAAGACGAGCCTATCGAGGCCGGCATCGTGTCGCGTTCGATCGAATCCGCGCAGCGCAAGGTCGAGGCACGTAACTTCGATATCCGCAAGCAGCTGCTCGAATACGATGATGTCGCGAACGACCAGCGCAAGGTGATCTACCAGCAGCGCAACGAGCTGCTCGAAACCGACAACATGACCGAGACCAGCCTCGCGCTGCGCCACGGCGTGCTGACCGATCTGTTCCGCCAGTACGTGCCCGAAGAGAGCATGGAAGAGCAGTGGGATCTCGATGGCCTGCAGGATGTGTTGCTGCTCGAATGGCAGCTGGACTTGCCGCTGCCGGTGATGCTGAAGGCCGAGCCCAACCTGAGCGATGAAGACCTGCTGGAACGCGTGCTGATGGCTGCCGACCAGGCGTACAAGGCCAAGGTCGATGTGGTGGGCGAGGATTCGTTCGGCGGTTTTGAGAAGAACGTGATGCTGCAGAGCATGGACACGCACTGGCGTGAGCATCTGGCCGCGCTCGATCACCTGCGTCAGGGCATCCACTTGCGCGGTTATGCGCAAAAGAACCCGAAGCAGGAATACAAGCGCGAAGCCTTCCAGTTGTTCGCGCAGATGCTGGACCTGATCCGCAATGAAGTGGTGCGAGTGATCATGACGGTGCGCATCCAGTCGCAGGCCGAGATCGAAGCGGCCGAAGCGCAGATGGCGCATCCGCATCTGGAAAACATCAACTACCAGCATGCAGATTTCAACCCGGCAGCATCGCCCGAAGAACTGCTGGCGCCGGCGGCCCTGGATGACCGTCGTTCTGCGGCTGGCGCTTCAGGCGTCGGTACGATGACGAATGCGATGCCCAAGGTCGGCCGCAATGACCCCTGCCCCTGCGGCAGCGGCAAGAAGTACAAGCAGTGCCACGGCAAGCTGGCCTGAACGCTTCGGGGCACGTCTTGTTAGCAGGCTGACGACACTGGATCCCGGCGTGCGCCGGGATGACGCGCTAGTACTCGAACTGGTACCGCGAGTTTCAAGCCGCCAGCCGTAAAATCGTCATCCCGGCGCACGCCGGGATCCAGCGGCGTATGTTCAATCTAACCAGATCATCAAGGCAAGACCATGGCCGTCAATCTTCCTCTTCCCATTCCCGCGAACCTGAAGCCCGTGGCCGGCCTGCAGCTCGGTCACGCCGAGGCGGGCGTCAAGAAGCCGGGCCGCAAGGACCTGCTAGTACTCAAGCTGGCGCCGACAGCCACCGTGTCCGGCGTGTTCACTACCAACCGTTTCTGCGCGGCGCCGGTGCAGGTGGCAAAAGCCAACCTCGCGTCGGCTGCGGCCTTCAACAAACCGATCACGGCGCTGGTGATCAACACCGGCAATGCGAACGCTGGCACCGGTGAAGAAGGCCTCGCGAATGCAAACGCGACCTGCGAGGCGCTGGCGAAGGAACTCGGTTGTGAGCCGTCGCAGATCTTGCCTTTTTCGACCGGCGTGATCCTGGAGCCACTGCCGGTGCAGAAAGTCGTCGCCGGCCTGCCGCAGGCCATCGCAAACCTGAATGAAGACAACTGGTACAACGCAGCCGAATCCATCATGACCACGGATACGCAGCCGAAGGCTGCGTCGCGCACGGTGAGCATCGCGGGCAAGAAGGTGGTGCTGACCGGTATCTCGAAAGGCGCGGGCATGATCAAGCCAAACATGGCGACCATGCTGGGCTTCATCGCCTGCGACGCCAAAGTGCCGCAGAAGCTGCTCGACAAGCTGGTGAAAGATGCGGCGAATGCGTCGTTCAACTGCATCACCATCGACGGTGACACCTCGACCAATGACTCGTTCATGCTGATCGCGACTGGTGCCGGCGAGCTGGAAGTGACTAGCATGCTGTCCGATGAATATGAAGCGCTGTCGGCGGCCATTACCTGGCTAGCCCAGGACCTCGCTCAGATGATCGTGCGTGATGGCGAGGGTGCGACCAAGTTCATCACCATCCGCGTCGAGGATGGCCGCGATGTGAAGGAGTGCCGCAAGGTCGCGTATGCGATCGGCCACTCGCCGCTGGTGAAAACTGCCTTCTTCGCATCCGACCCCAACCTCGGTCGCATCCTGGCCGCGGTCGGCTATGCGGGCATCGATGATCTCGATGTCAGCAAGCTGGACCTGCATCTGGACGATGTGTGGGTCGCGAAGGCCGGCGGCCGCAACCCGGACTACAAGGAAGAAGACGGGCAGCGCGTGATGAAGCAGAGCGAGATCACCGTGACCGTCAAGCTCGGTCGTGGCGGCGCGTCGGCGACGGTCTGGACCTGCGACCTGTCGCATGAGTACGTGTCGATCAACGCGGATTACCGTTCGTAAGCTACCGGATCAACATGAAAGAACTCGAACAATTCCTGCAACGCGCCGAAGCGGTACTTGCGCGCGTCGAGGTGATGCTGCCGGCACCGATGCCGGCACCTGACTGGAGCGCATCGATTGCATTCCGCTGGCGCGTGCCGCGCGATGGCCGTGGCTATCTGCAGCCGGTGCGCCATCCTTCCCGCATCGAACTCAACGACTTGCATAACATCGGCCCGCAAAAAGAACAGGTCGAGCAGAATACGCGCCAGTTCGTCACTGGCAAGCCGGCCAACAACGTGCTGCTGACCGGCGCGCGCGGTACCGGCAAATCCTCGCTGATCAAGGCTTGCCTGGCGCAGTTCGCCAATCAGGGTTTGCGTCTGATCGAGGTCGACAAGGAGCATCTGGTCGATTTGCCCGACATCGTCGAATTGGTGGCGCAGCGGCCTGAGCGCTTCGTGATCTTTTGCGATGACCTGTCGTTCGAAGAGGGCGAAGGCGGCTACAAGGCGCTGAAGGTGGCGCTCGATGGCAGCATCAGCGCGCAATCGGACAATGTCCTGATCTATGCGACGTCGAACCGTCGTCATCTGTTGCCGGAGAAGTTTTCCGACAACGAGACCTACCGTCATGTCGATGACGGTGACCTGCACCCGGGTGAGACGGTGGAAGAAAAAATCTCGCTGTCCGAGCGCTTCGGGCTGTGGCTGTCGTTCTATCCGTTCCGGCAGGAAGATTACCTCGACATCGTGCGCCACTGGCTGCAGCACTTTGGCGTGCCCGCAGCGGCGTATGCCGAAGCCGAGCCGGAAGCGCTGCGCTGGGCGCTGCAGCGCGGTTCGCGTTCGGGCCGTGTTGCATGGCAGTTCTCGCGCGACTGGGCGGGTCGGCACACAAGCTGATGCAGCAGAACACCGAAGCTGGCGCAAGGCCAGCCAACCATGGCGCGCCGATCAATGTCGCGGTCGGCATCTTGATGAAGCCGAATGGGGATGTGCTGCTCGGCTGTCGTCCCGAAGGCAAGCCTTACGCGGGCTATTGGGAATTCCCGGGCGGGAAAGTCGAGCCAGGGGAATCGGTGCTCGATGCATTGAAGCGCGAGTTTGCGGAAGAGATCGGTGTGACGATCAGGTCCGCCGAGCCGTGGTGTGGCGTCGAGCATGTGTATCCGCATGCGCACGTGCGCCTGCATTTCTACATCAGCCGTGACTGGGAAGGCGAGCCGCACGGGCTCGAAGGACAGCAACTGGCCTGGCAGGGCAGCGTTGCGGTGGAGCCGGTGTTGCCGGCGACGATACCGCTGCTGGAATGGTTGGACAGGTTGCGTTACGCGTGAACGGCCGGTGCCGTGCGACTGGATCGATGAGATCGACTATATCGATTTGATCGAGCTGCGCGATCTGCGTCATCGACGCAGATCGCGGCATGAGAGAGCGCTGTTTAGTTACCCTTGCCTGCCTTGCCGAAGCCAACGTTCTGCTGCTGGAGCTGACCATTGCCGGCTTGCGGGTTGCCGTTGGGTGCGGCGACGGGTTCGGCTTCGGCTTGTGCCTGTGCCATGGGTGCGGCCGCAGCGGCGGGTGCTGCGGCAGGCTGTGCAGCCGGTGCTTCCGGTTGCGGGCGCGACGGCGCAGCATTGCTGTAGGAGGGGGCAGGTTGCTGGCCCACCTTGTAGATGTTGCCCTGCAGCTGGCCGCCCTTCTTGATTTCGAGTTCGTTGTAGGTGATCGAGCCGCCGATCAATCCCGAGGATTCGACCACCAGCGATTTGTTGGCGACCGTGGTGTTGGTCAGCGAGCCGGCGACGCGCACATGGTTTGCGGTGGTGCGACCATCCATCGAGCCGTTGTTCTGCACGATTACGGTATCAGCGGACAGTTCGCCTTCCAGCTTGCCGTCGATGCTGGCAGTGCCGGGCACTTGCATCGAGCCCTTCATGAAAACGCCTTCGCCGACCAGCAGGGAACCCGGGGAATTGATTTCAGCCATATGCTTGTTCTCGTCTCGTTAATAGGTGAACTCGTTGATGAAGCGAATCCTTTGTCGAGGTTCAGGGGCCGAGCCCAACATGCTGCCGCGCGAGACGCGATCCCTGAGCCTCTTTATCACGATCTTGCAGAAAACCTGCAGCATGATACAAGCTTTTCATTCATGAAAAAACGCCAAGGCACCCAAAAACCTGCGTTGATGTGCGCTTCGTTGTCAAATAAAGAAGTAATCTTCACACTGGCGTCATCGCGACCTACATGGCGACCCACAGGGCTATCCTACCGGCGCCCGATATAGCTACCTCACGGCCAACCCAACCCGCTATCCAACCAGCTATCCAACCGGCTATCCCAATGGCAATCCCAACGGCTACAAACACCACCGCCGGCGCACCGGCCTCAGACGCGACACCCGTGCCGACCCTCCGCCCCGGCCGCCTGCTGCTGTTCGCCGGCCACGCCGGCACCGGCAAGACCACGCTGGCGAAGCGCGCGCTGCCGCTGCTGAAGGCGCGCAGCGGGCAGGATTACTTCTTTCTCGACAAGGACACCGCGTACGGCGCGTTCAGCTCACACATCATGGGCCTGCTGACCGGCAACCCGGATGACCGCGACAGCCCGACGTACCTGAATCACTTGCGCGACAAGGAGTATTCAGGCTTGCTGGATATCGCGCGTGAAAACCTGCTGTTGGGGATGAACGTGATGCTGGTCGGTCCGTTCACACGTGAAATCATGGCCGGCCAATTCTTTCGGCCCACCGAGCTCGGCATGCCGGAAGGCACGGAATGCCGCATCGCCTGGATAGACCTCGACAGTGCCGAAGCGAAGCGCCGCATCCAGCATCGCAATGATGCGCGCGATGCGTGGAAGCTTGTGCACTGGGATGAGTACCTGAAGCGCCGTGTCGAGCCGCCGCAGCATGCGGCGCTGATGCGACTGGATAACACGCGCTTCGACGAGGCCGGGTTCAGCCGCCTCGTCGATCACTTGCTGGCGTCGTAGTCGGCTCAGCGCGGCCGATGTAGTGCCGCCGCCTCAGTCCAGCGACTGATACACCAGGGTCTTGAACATGCGGCGGTAGCTCTGCCGGATCGCGCCCGGCGTCTGCGCCATCATGATGCCGACCAGTTGTTCCTTCGGGTCGATGAAGAAGAAGGTGCCGCCGACCCCGCCCCACGCATAGTCACCCTCGGAGCCGTGCACGCCGGCGATGCCGGCACCTTGCCGCACCATGAAGCCGAGGCCGAACGTATAGCCTTGCACACCCATCAGCACTTCACCGGGTTGCACCGGGGTGGCGACACGCGGGCCGAGGTGGTCGGAGGTCATCAGTGCGACGGTCGAGCGCGACAGGAAGCGCTTGCCATCCAGCGTGCCGCCATTGAGCAGCATCTGGCAGAAGCGCAGGTAATCGTCGGCCGTGGTCGAGATGCCGCCACCACCGGACACATTGCCGGTCGGCCGCAAAACATCCAGCACCTGCATGGCCGGGCCACCGGTGACAGGGTCGATCTTCAGGGGTTCCGCAATGCGCGACGCCTTCGATGCCGGCACCACGAAGTGCGTGTCCTTCATGCCCAGCGGCTTAATCAGCTTTTCATCCAGCAGCACATCGAGCGGCTGGCCAGAGATTTTTTCCAGCACGCGGCCGAGCAGGTCGGTCGACAGGCTGTAGTCGAAGGTGGTGCCCGGCTGCCACACCAGGGGTGCCTTCGCAAAGGCTTCCACTTGCTGTTCCGGTGTGAGCGCCATCGACTTCATCGGCACTTCATTCGAGAACAGCCCTGCCTCGATGTAGGCCTGCTTCACGCTCGCAAAGCGGGTGAACTCGCCATAGGTGAGGCCCGACGTGTGACGCAGCAGATCCTGCACCGTAATCTGGCGCTTGGCCGGTTCACGCGCACTTTTCGGGTCGGCCGGATTGCTCAGCACTTGCATATTGGCGAAGGCCGGGAAGAATTTCACCATCGGGTCGGTCAGCTGCAGCTTGCCTTCCTCGACCATCATCATCGCCAGTACCGATACCAGCGGCTTGGTCATCGAGTAGGCGCGGAAGATCGCATCGCGCTTCAGCGGGCGGCGCGTGGACACATCGCCAAAGCCGATTGCATCCGCATGCACGATCGCGCCTTTGCGTGCGACCAGGATCACCGCGCCGGGCATGCGATCCGAGCCGATCTCGTTCACCACCAGTTCGCCGAGGCGCGACAGCCGCGCTGCGGACATGCCCTGCTGCTGCGGCGATGCCATGGGCAAGTCTGCCGCGATCGAGTGCGTGACCGGCAGCGAAGCGGCCAGTGCGACCGACAGGCCGAGCGCCATCGCGCGCATCGAGGTGTAAGGGCGTGTCTTCATGGTGTCTCCTTTTGATGTGTTGTCGTTGTTGTCAGTCGCGCGTTATCAGTCACGTACTTTCAGCCAGGCCTTGCGCAATTTCGCCCCGGCTATGGGCTTGTCGCGCGATTCAATGGTGTATTGCGGCGCGGAGTCAGCCTTCAACACGACACTGAATCGCATCAGTTCATCGCGCCGGAATGCATGCAGTGTGACCGTGTCGCCGACGCGGTAGCGCGACAGCAGGGTGTCCAGATTCGACGCGGTCACGCGCAAGTCGTCGATGGCCACCAGTACATCGCCGGACGACAAGCCGGCATCATGCGCGGCGCCGCCTTCGTGCACGCTGGCGAGCTTGCAATCGCGGCCTTCCTTGCGGGTGCGCACTGCGAGGCTGGGCTTCGCGGGCTTCGTGACCGGCGTCATCGCCACCGCCAGCTTGTCGAAAGCTTCGGCCAGCGGCAGGTCTTTGGTGCCGCGCACGGCGCGGTCCAGCAAGGACTTCATGGACAGTCCGCTGATTTCATCGAACAGCGCATCGATGTCGGCGTCGGTCACGCCACGCGCGTGAGGTTTGCCTTTTGCTCGTTGACCGTCGTGTATATCCTGGATGCCACCGGCCGCTGCATAAAAGTCGCGCCCATAGCGGCGCCACAATGCGCGCATCACATCATCCAGCGAACGCTTGCCCTTGCTGCCGGCACGTATCGTCAGGTCCAGCAGCAGCGCCACCAATGAGCCCTTGGTGTAATAGCTGACCACGGCATTGGGCGCGTTCTCATCCTGCCGGTAATACTTGGTCCACGCATCGAAGCTCGATTCGGCCACGCTCTGCTTCAGTCGCCCCGAGCCGCGCAGCACACCGTTCAGGGTTTTGGCGAGCAGGCCAAGGTAAGTTTTTTCATCGATCAGTCCGGCACGTACCAACACCAGATCGTCGTAATAGCTGGTGAAACCCTCGAACAGCCATAGCAGCGGCGTGTAGTTCTCCTGCCGCAAGTCATACGGTGCAAACACCGCCGGCTTGATGCGCTTGACGTTCCAGGTGTGGAAATACTCATGGCTGCATAAGCCCAGGAAGCCGCGATAGCCCTCGCTCATTGCCGGCTGGCCCTTCACTGGCAAATCATTGCGCGAGCAGAGCAGCGCCGTCGATGCGCGATGCTCGAGGCCGCCGTAACCATCGCCCACCGCCATCGTCAGGAATACGTAGCGATCCATCGGCGCACGCTTGGTGGCCGGCTCGAACAACGCAATTTGTTGCTCGCAGATTTTCTTCAGATCCGCTGCCAGTCGCGCGGTGTCGAGATTCGGCACGCGGCCGGTAATGGCCATCTCGTGGGGCACGCGGTGCGCGTCAAAGCGGATCAGCGTGAACTCGCCCATCTCGACCGGATGGTCGATCAGTTCATCGTAGTCGTCGGCAACGTAGCTGCCGAAGCGATGACGGCGCGCCTTCAGTTCGCGCAACGAGGTCGCGACACGCCAGTTTGCATAGGGATGGTGGTCATCCGTCCCCGGCACCGGTTCGGGCGGAAGGATCTCCACCACATGCGGCAGCGCTTCCTTGCCATGCACTTGCAGGAAGGTGCTGGTGCCGTTGAAGAAGCCGTGGGTCTGATCCAGGTGGGCAGCACGCACCGACAAGTCCCATGCATAGACCTGATAAGTCAGCGTCAGCGCACCATCACAGCGCGCAGCACGCCAGCTATGCTTGTCCAGCTTGGTGAGTTTGAGCTTGCGGCCATCGCATTCGGCGCGTATCTGCACGATATTGCGCGCGAATTCGCGGATCATGTAGCTGCCGGGTATCCACGCGGGCAGCGACACAACCTGGCCTTCCGGATCGGGCGAGGCGATGGCCAGCGTGACCTCGAACAAGTGCAGTGCGAGGTCTGCCGGACGGATGCTGTAGTGGACGAGGTCTGTGGAAGCTTTGCTGCTGCGGGCCATGGCGGGGTAGTCGGTGGTAGCCGGAACGTGGAATGAACAGCTGCAGTGTACGAGATTCCTGCGCCCGCTTTCCACTGCCGTCACCCCGGCGCATGCTGGGGTTCAGCGTTGTCCAGCAACTCAGCTCCGAACGTTCACCACCAACCGCCCCCTGACACCACCGGCCAGGATCTTCGGTGCCCACGCGAGCGCATCGGCCAGCGTGATTTCTTGCGTAATTTTCGCCAGCGTCGCCTCGCTCAGTTCCAGCGCGAGATTGGACCACGCATCGATACGACGCGACTTCGGCGCCATCACGCTGTCAACGCCGATCAGCTTCACGCCGCGCAGGATGAACGGCGCAACCGAGCCGGGCAAATCCATGCCCTGCGCGAGTCCGCACGCCGCCACCGTACCGCCATAGCGCGTCTGCGCGATCGCATTGACCAGCGTATGCGAGCCCACCGAATCCACCACGCCAGCCCAGCGCTCCTTTTGCAGCGGCTTGCCTGCTGCCGACAACTCGGCGCGGTCGATGACTTCGGTTGCACCCAGGGACTTCAGATAATCCGCCTCGTCCAGCTTGCCGGTCGATGCCACCACCTTGTAGCCACGCGCAGCAAGGATCGCCAGCGCCACACTGCCGACACCGCCAGATGCACCCGTCACCAGCACTTCGCCATCATCCGGCTTCACGCCTTGCTCGGCCAGTGCCATCGCACACAGCATCGCGGTATAACCCGCCGTGCCGATTGTCATCGCGGTGCGTGCGGACATGCCCTGCGGGCGATGGATCAGCCAGTCCCCTTTGAGTTTCGCGCGCTCGGCGAGACAACCCATATGCGTCTCGCCCACGCCCCAGCCGTTCAGGATGAAGGCATCGCCCGCCTTCCAGTCCGGATGCGATGACGCGATTACCTCGCCCGCGCCATCAATGCCCGGCACCATTGGCCACTTGCGCACCACGGGTGATTTGCCGGTGATGGCAAGGCCGTCCTTGTAATTGATCGTCGAGTAGTCGACAGCCACCGTGACATCGCCTTCCGGCGGCAGCTGTGTGTCGTCCAGCTGGGTGAGCTCGGCCTTCGTGCTGCCGTCTTCGTTCTTGTTGAGCAGGATCGCGCGGAACATGGGGGCATCTCCGTTGTTATTGAATTATCGGGAGATGTTAGCGGATTAAAGCCGCAGATCGAGGCTGTCGATGTCGGCGGATCGATGAATGATTTTCACCGATCAGCTTTCAAACGCTACCCCAATCACGGATGCGACGAGATCTGCGCGGCAGAAGGCTGTGCTGGCCGAACCGCCGTCACTTACAAGCGATGGCGTGGCTCCGAGGAGGTGCTCTGGTGTCAGGGTTGGGGATTACTTGAGCGATGCCAGCTTGCCTTCCAACGCCTTGGCATCAATGGCGCCCGGTATGCGTGAGCCATCAGTAAAGAAAATCGTCGGCGTCCCGCGCACGTTGTACTTCTTGCCCAGTTCGACCACCTTGTCGATCTCGGCCGCCTTGCAGGACTCTGGCGCCGCCGGTGCCGCTTTCCCGTTCAGCATCCACTCATCCCAGGCCTTGGACTTGTCCGAAGCGCACCACATATTGCGCGCCTTGGATTTCGAGTCGTCGCCCAGGATCGGGTACATGAAGGTGTAGATCGTCACGTCCTTCATCTCAGACAGCGTCTTGCGGAAGCGCTTGCAGTAACCGCAGTTCGGATCCTCGAACACCGCGATCACGCGCTTGCCATTGCCCTTCACCGATTTTGCTGCCAGCTCCAGCGGCAGGTCGGTGAATTTGATGCGATTCAGCTCATCCATCCGAGCTTGCGTCACATCTTTTGATGTTTCGACATCGACAATCCGCCCGACGAATACGTACTTTGCCTCGGCATCGGTGTAGACGATCTCAGGACCGATCTTCACTTCATACAGGCCACTGTACGGTGTCTTGGTCACCGACTCGATCGGCGCGCCATCGCCGATTCGGTACTGCAGCGCTTTCTTGATGTTCGCCTCCGGCGACTGCGCCAGCGCAGCAGCCGACACGACGAGAGACAAAGACAACACAGCTGACGGCAGCCAGCGCAACGACAGAGTCATGATCATTCACCAGTAGGTAAGGAAGCCGCGCGACCGACTGCATGGGACATCAGGCGTCGCTTCAGGAAAGGCAGTTTGTCAACCAGGCGCATGCCGGCATTGCGCAAGTGGCGCAGCGGCGTGAGCTCGGTTGCGAACAGTCGTTGCAAGCCATCGGTGGCCAACTGCATCAACAGTACTTCTTCTTTGCGCAGCCGCGCGTAGCGGCCGAGCGTACGCGAATCACCGCAATCGGCCGCGTTGTCACGGCCGGCCAGCGCAGCGACCAGCGCATCGATGTCGCCAAAGCCGAGGTTCATGCCATGCCCGGCCATTGGGTGTATCACATGGGCGGCATCGCCGACCAGCGCGACGCGATTCGCAATCGGTGAGTGGGTGCGGATCAGCCGCAGCGGGAAGGCGCGTGACTTCGATGGCGGCAGCATCGTCAATTGACCGAGCGTCATGCCAGGCAGTTGCGACAGGCGATCGCACAAGGCGGCGGGCGGCTCCGCCACAAGCTTCTCCGCCAGGGGTTCGGGCGCCGACCAGACCAGCGACACGCGATTGCCCGGCAGCGGCAGCAGCGCAACGATGCCATCCGCGCCGAGGAACCACTGGCTGGCCGTGCCATGATGCGGTAGCTCGCATTCAAAATTGGCAACGACCGCGTTCTGGTTGTACGAGCGGTAGTCAATGCTGATATCCGCCTGCCCGCGCACCCAGGAATTCGCGCCGTCAGCGCCCACGATCAGTGAGCAGGTGATCGTGTCGCCGTTGTCGAGAACGATCTCTGCGCTTTCGGCATCGATCTCTAGTTCGGTTGCAGATGAGGCGATTCGCCTCACGCCCGGCGCAAACCGCAGCGCCGAGTCAAGCGCGTTGTTCAGGTTGTGGTCCTCAACGATCCAAGCCAGCGTGCCTACGCGAGCGCCATAGGCGTCAAACCCGAGATTCGGTGTAGTGCCTGAATCATCCCCGTGGATTGCCATCGCGTCGACTGGTGCGATGCGTGACGCATCCATCGCATCCCAGACTTTCAGCGACGACAGCAACGCATGGGCGGTGTGGTTCAGCGCATAGACGCGCAGGTCCCAGTGCTCTGGCTTACCTGTTGTGGAGGCGTCCGGGGATAGCAGCACGACCTCATGACCGGCCTGAGCGAGAGCAAGCGCGCTCGACTTCCCGACGGCGCCGGCACCGATCACACAAATGTTGCAAGAGGAGTTCATTGGGTGATTATAGACTTCGGGCCGTTATTGCCCTTGGGCCGAGCTCCTCGGAGGGCAAGCAGAAGATGAGCGAACTGTCAGGTGAGCGGGCGCTTTGCAATCGCGGAATCTTTTTGCTACAATCTTGCGTCTTGGCCTGGTAGCTCAGTTGGTAGAGCAGAGGATTGAAAATCCTTGTGTCGGTGGTTCGATTCCGCCCCGGGCCACCA
>JACCDN010774853.1_pt1 | contig 86012 bp, 91 predicted proteins | sample 7441691 | NCBI WGS metagenome assembly JACCDN01 (sample SAMN15323439, study PRJNA562643) | freshwater metagenome | isolation source: river surface water | place: USA:Blue River Watershed | collected 2017-08-16
CGCAGGGGTAAAAGTTTTTAGTTGCAGAGAGTAGCGGGGTACAGAGAGCAGATTTGTGCTATAAAAGCTCAATCCAAGCAAAACCACAGTCCGCATGATGTACGCAGGAATACACGGGAATACGCAGCGGTACTCAGCAGCCCTCACGGTGTGAGAGCTGTTCAAAAGGTGATATTGGTGGAGGCGGCGGGAATCGAACCCGATGGGGGCAAAAAACCGCTAAAATCAAAAACAACGCTGGACAATGAAAAGTAAATAAAATCATGGGGTTAGCTTTTTTCTGTCTCATGCCACTGTGGTCTATAATTGTCTACAATACGCTACGAATACGCCCGCACAACGCCCGCGAAACGCTGGGGCTAGCTTCTCGCTTTAGTGCAATTTATCTGGGAACAATACCCCTCCACACTAAAACTATGTGTCGCTTCCTCGATTATCCAGTTGCCATTCATCTCTGGCTTGAACCCGTTTAGACTTACCTTGTGCTCAGCGAGCAACGCTGGGTTGCCCGGTAGGGTTAACTGCAAAGTGGGACTACCCCGTCGGATGCTGTCGAGTTTCGCTTGTGCGGCTAACCGTGCTTCTTGTTCGTTATTAAACAAACTCCGTATCGTATATGCAGGCTCAGCTTGGCCCTCGCTCACCTCGTGCTCCTGGGCAGTCCCAAGGTCATGGTAACGCGCCTTAACACTTTTGTATACGCCACGTTCAACTAGGGACAATGACCAACTCGTAATGTCCGAGGGTGTGAGTCTACTGGTAGGCAATGATTGCTCTGACAGGGATTTGGCTAGACCCTTTTTAAACACGAGCAGGTGACCATTGGCCGGCTTGGCGATGGCACCGAAGGTGGCGGTGATTCGCGTTAGGAAATGCAAATCGCTTTCATTGGTTTGGTGCAGGCCTTTAAAGCGAATGTTTTGCAATTCCTGGCCCACCTTGGGTACCAAACCGTGTTCTGCCGCAATTTTTCCAACGATGGCAGCCAATGGATAGGGTGAGTGATTGTCGTATTGCCAGGAGCGTGTTTTGGGTGCCTTGAGGCTTTTGATCAGATCTGCCGCTTTGCCACCTAAAGTGATAACGTCGGGCGGGCCGGTAAACTCTACCTCGTCGATGATGTACGCCCCTATCTTCTCCACGTGTGTTTCTTGGTACCCTAAAAACACATCCAGTACGGCGCCGGTGGTAGGGAGCAACAAGCAATGATCGTGATCGTTTAGGGTAAGCGTTAGTGTGTCGCTTTCCGTGCCGGCTTTATCTATGGCCTTTATGCTTTGCAGACGCGGCTCTATCAGCTCGGTGATAGCTGTGCCATTTGCGAGTATGCGAAAAACTGGTGTTAATCCCATAAACGCAGTCCGGTGTTGTTGTCAGGTTGCGGGAGATCCGGCAGCACCAGGATTAACCCGCTTGGTAAAATATCCCCGTGGTCAGCCAATCCAGGATTTGCCAACAAGATTTTCTCTACCTTACCCGTGACAGAGCCATAATGGCGCCAAGCGATTTGATCTAGCCTGTCATTTTCTTGAGTACGGTATGTCGTCATGTTAAAAGCCGCCTTACCCAAGCGATTGGAGTGGGGTTGTCATACGCTTGCAGACTCAAGCTAAAATCAATTTGTCTTGCATTACCTTGCGCATCACAATGCGTTTGTGTCTCTTCAATGGCAAGAATGATCCACTGGCCTAACACCTGACCGTCGCCTTGAATGAGAAACAGTGGTTTGCCCTTGGCGGCTTCGCTGCGCATGCCATCTACTTGTGCCAAGCCACCTTTGTATTCAGTAAAAATCACACCGTGCAAGGTAAGTGTGTCATTGCCCGATCCAATAAATTGCACCAGTTTGCTGTGCGGCTGATTGTCTGTTTGACTCCAGCGGTACTCGGTATTGCGCTTTTTATCTTGATAGGCTGCGGTTGCCAAGCTAAAGCAATAATTGCCTAATAGCATCATCATGCGAAGATCCCGCTGCTATCGTAAAACAGGCTTCTGGCCTTGGCTTGTTGTTCACGTTGTTGTAGCTGCATTTGTGCTTGCACGATTTTCTTTGCCAATTCTTCGCTAGAGGTACCCGGTTGTTGATTGATCGTCATGTGATTGGTTTGGTGAATCGTTGTTTGTGGTTTAAGCGTAAGTGGAATAGGTGTAGATGCGGGTTGGGTGTGAGACGCTGCATCACCCTGCAAGCGATGATGGATTATTTGCGCGATCGTGTTGGGAATGGGCTGAGTAAAAAGTTTCGATTTATGGCCAAATAGAGCCGTCATCTTCTGCCATTTTTGCATGAGATTGCTGAGCAGGCGATCGGCCCATAAAAACCCTTTACCTAGGGCTTCACCTACCGCACGACCTGCTTGTGCGGCTCTTTGTAATTGTTGAGTGGTCGCTTGCACGGGTGTTAACCACTGATGTAACAGATGTCCTACCCAGGCAATTAACTTACCCACGGCTAACAGTGGTGTAAACAGCAGCTTTAACAAACGCGTTATGCTAGGGGCAGCCTGTGCAAACCCAGCAACCATGCCGTGTATAAACGCGCGTATTTGTTGCCAATAGTGAATGAGTGCATATGTGGCTGCAGCAGTTACTGTCACTAAAAGTCCAAACGGGTTTGTCAGCAAAAAAAGACTTAAAGTCCGCAAGCTAAGTAGTGTGCTCTTGATGCCTACACTTACCCCTTGTAGATTGCTGCATAATCCCAGCAATCCACGCGACAGCTTAAGACACGCTTGCACGCCGTCGACACCAAGGCTTGTCAAGGCAATCGCTAAGCTTAACGTTGCACGCAGTAAGCGCTGGGTGATGAGTGCTGCAATGGCCAGCAGCAGAGTCTTAACGCCACCTAGCGGAGCCAGCATGCTTTGTATACTGTGGCTAACCTGGCTTACTGTTGCAACAAATGCTTTGCCCCATGCCCACGTGGCTTTAAGCATAGTCGTTAACTGCTGTGCTAGCGTTTTTGCATACGCATCCAACTGACCAGAGCGTTTTAGCATTGCAATTTTATCTAACAAATCTTGCAACTTTGTCTTTAAAAAATCAAAGGCACCAGCATCCATGATCGCTTTTTTAAATCCTACCCATTCGTCTGAAAGATTAGACAACATGCCTGCCCAAGTTTTAGATAATCTATCCATAGAACCTTGGTATTTATTATCAAAAATCTGCATAAGATTTTTTTGTATGGCTTGTCTGTCGTTTTTGTTTGCAGTGAGGTGTTGTTGTTTCCCTTGTTTGTCGGTATAGGTGTATTGAATTTTGTTGCCTAGGGTTTTGGTGCTGATACCAAATTCTTTTAAGCGCTCATTCTCACCCACCACCGCATCGGCCAGCGCTTCTACGGCTTGATTGAGCTCTTTGCCCATGGCTGCGCTGGCATCACCTAGGCTACGTAGCATGCCTTGCGTTGGATCTAGGCCATAGGCACGCATCTTAACGAAGGCATCGGTGACTTGCTGCAACTCATACGGGGTCTTGCTGGTAAAATCAGTCACCCAGTCCATCGCCACTTTAGCTTTAGCAGAGGAGCCTTCCGTCGTACGTAAAATAGTTTGGAATTTTTCAAACTGGGATGCCGTATCGACTAGTTGATGTTTCAATCCCCACAGCGTGATTCCGCCTAGCACCGCAAAGCGTGTGGCGAGCACGTTAGTTTGCTTGCCGACTTCTGCTAGGGTTTGCGCAATGCTCTTAAAACGCATGGCAACATGGCTGACGCTAGCAAGCAGTGCGCGCTGCTTGGCTAAGCGGTTATTGACGTGGTCGATAGTATGCGCCAACTCCTGTTGCTGTTTGGCTATGTGGTGGGTGGATAAGCCAGCACTTGTTAATGCCTGCGCGCTTGTTTTAAGTGCCAGTCGCTGCGTAGTGAGCTGTCGGTTCAAGTTGCTGCAAGCCCTTTGTGCGGCTTGGTATTGTTGTTGGAGTACACGGCAGGGTGCGTTGGTCTGCCGCATCGCCTGTCCTAATTCCTGTACGCGCTTTTGTGCGGCGCCAAAAGACATTTGCGTACTGTTGACTTGTTTGCGTATTTTTTCAAATTGATTGAGTTTCTCGGCTTGCGTACTTAGCGCAGTTAATTTAGCGGTTGTCGCAGCAAAACCAACACCTAACTGCGTGGTTGCTTGGCGAATTTCACGTATGGGTTTAGTCATGTGATCTACCGCACGTAAAATGACGGCTACGTGTAAGTTATCCATTACAGGTTCCCTGTTCTTGCTTTAACGTGTTGATGCCAGTGTTTTAATTCATCCAAGGGTAGCTCCCACAACTCCGACGGTGGCCAATGAAATACGATTGCCAAATCTGCCAACAGACTAAAGATGTCACCTGTCATCAAGTGCGTACTAAAAAACTAGCCACCGCCTCGTTGACTTGTTGAAAGTCTATGGCATCCAAGGCTTCGATCGCCTCCGGTGGCAGTTCACTCAAGTTGGCAACTAAGTCAATAGCTTTCGCAATGTCACCACCACTGGTCATGTCCATGCGTTTCAAATCGCGTGCAGTCATGCGTCTCAGGGTGAGTGTGTGATACACCTTGCCTGCATAATCTAAGGGGTACGTTAAGTTAATAATAGTGGTCATGCTCATAGTCCTATGTGGTTACGAATAGTTTCTAGTGTGTCAGTGCCGTTGATTCTACGCACAGCATTGGCAGCATCAATTTCATGGATCACTTGGTTGTTTTGCTCGTAGCGGTAATAGCGCAGCGCCACGGTAACTTTTACCACGGCAGCTTCGCCCATTTTCCACGTACCAAAATCCATCTCTTTGATCATGCCGCGTAACTGTATGACAACTGGCATGGCGGTACCTGTGCCTTCATCCATGAGTGAGCCACGTACGGTCAGCGGCACCAAGCGTCCGGTACTCACGCCAAATAAACTCAACACGGCCGGATCAAATTTCGCTAGAGTGAATTGGCATTCTAACTTTTCCATGCCTAACTCGATTTCAATCGGGATGTCCATGCCGCCTGCATAGTACTCCTGCGTTTTTAGCACCAATTTAGGCAACACGATTTCATCGATTGCACCACCATAGCCTCTGCCATCAATAAAGAGGCTCATGTTTTTTAGACTGTCTTTCATCATGTGTTGAGTTCCTCTAAGTAATCATTGACTAGGCTGGCACGAAAGGTAATGTGCTCAGCCGGATAAGGTGGGGTGAAATCAAAATCAAAAGTCACGTGGCCTTGCGCAATGTTAGCAGGCGAATTTAACTCTGGGTTAGCCCAGCACTGCCCGCCTAAAATTGCACCTATGGCTTTTAAATCACGCAGATAGCTATTGACGCTTTCGCTGACATCTTGCAGATAGGTTTTACTGATGTTGCGATCCACTGCCCACAAATGCGCGCGTTGCACGCTCTCTTGGATCATATCCGCCGTACGCCGCACCGATAAAAAGGCCCATTTGAGATCGCTGGAACAAGTACGGTTGCCCCATAGACGGAAACCATTTTTTTGTATGATGGTGGCGACCTCATGGGCATTTAACAGATTGGCGCGTGCATGGTTATCTCCTAGGGTAAAATCTATGGCACGTGCCGTGCCTATAATGCCATAAATTTCTTGATTGGATGGACTGCACCAAAAGCCTTTGTCGTGATCAGTTCTTGCGATGACACCCGCAACGCGTGCACTGGCAGGTGCTGTCGTTTCGTTTTGTGTGGCAACATCAAATACTTTGACGAAGGGGTCAACCAAGAAAACGCGTGCGCTGCCAAATTGATCGCGATAGCGTATCGCCTCTTGATCGTTGGTATTGGGTGCGTCGGCAATGATAATGGCACGCAAGCGATCGGCTAAACCGACGAGCTCACTGACCACAGCGGTGTGGTGACTAAAACCAGGTGTGATGAGTAATTTGGGCACCACGCCTAACAAGGCTTCACTGGCAAGCAGTGCTTGTAGGCCTAAATACTGCCCGGTATCAGAGGCAACCCCGCCTATCATGTGACTCAATTGCTCCGTCGCATCATCACTATGTGGCACACGAATGACTACGATGCTGGCACCTGCTTGATCTAAGATGCCGTCGATTGCCGCAGGCAGTGTACCATCTTGGCCTAGTCTTGCGGCCTCGCTGCGGCTACCAGCAATCAATACCGGTGTGTGTAGCGGAAAAGCGGACACTTCTGCATCGGGTGCTGTGCCGATAATGGCTATGACGGCACTATCGACCGTGCGTATGGGGCGTGGACCTTGATCGATTTCTATGACTTCTACGCCATGCAAATACTGTTCTGGCATGTTGGGTTCTCCTTTTAGTTTTCTGTTTCTGAGGCAAGTGTGTTTTGCCGATCTGCTACCGCATGGATCACGGTTTGTGTATGCGGATCCCACATCGCTTGTTCTACGGGAATATCCGCTATAACTTCTGCTTTGCTCTGCGTGGCAAATTCAATTAGGCTCAAGCCCTCACGGTGCAAGCGCGTATCAATGGGGTGTTCCCCTGCGTAATTGATCGAGTTATCGTTGTTGACAAGCAGGTACATGGCAATGCTCCTTATTCCAGGCTAAGTGTGCGGTATTTAAATCTAAAGATGCGATCTTCTGGGCCGCTGTGGTGCCGACTGTATTCACCAACCAGTACGCAGCCCTCAGGTACCAGATAATCCACCGGGTTATCATAACTATTAACGAAACCAGTCATTTGTACAGGTCCCCACCCTAGGCGTTTATTCGCTCTGTCGTAAGCTTGTTTGACTGCGCCGGCGGTTGCGAATTTGGTATCAGACGGGTCATCAACGGCATTGGTACACACGTAGTTGAGCACATTAGCCAAACCCACATCTGCTTTGGTAGTGGCACGTGCACGTAAGTTAGCGTAATCACCCGTTTGCTGTGCGTAACGTGCATCGCTTTGGTATCGATTGCTCGCTGGAGTCAGCGCGATATCCTCTGCAGCACCTGCATCTACTTCTGCCGATGTGGCAAGACGAACAATCCCTGCTTGACTTTGACTGGCCCTGGGTAAGGTCAGCGGCGTAATCGCTACATCATCCAATGTACCCGCGTTGACTTCAGCTAGGGTAGATAAACGCAGTGTGCCGTACTGCGTATAAGTCGCTGGGGCTAAATTCAAGGTATCGTTGCTGACGATGCTAAGCCTATCATTAGGCAGTTGTGCTAAATCCAAGGTGAACGATAGAATCAAGTCAACCCCAGCTGACTTCCACGCTAAGGCATAGTGTGCATCGCTCCACAGCGCAAACAGACTACCATCATTGATAAAAATTCCAATCTCACGTACCCAATAGTCCAGTTCACCTTGTACGACTACGGTGACATGTTGCTGCGTACTACTAAGTTGCCTCGAGCCGCTGATGGTTGCTCGCTGTATTTCGTGTTGCAAAGCAACAGCGGTAGTAGTAGGTGTGTAAGCACCATCACCCAAAGCAACGTGAGTAAGTTGCACAGCTTGCGTACTGTCTACAGCGTGAAACACGGCTTGTAGGCCCTGCTGGGTAATTAAGGGATTAAAGGCTTGCGAACTATTATCCGGCATGGTCATCTCCTGGGTGATTGTTATTTAGAAGCCTCATGGGTACTACCTTAATCATGCGTGCACACAGCGTGGCAGCTAGCACTAGGATTTGAGTGCAAGCGACAGTTAAGGCCAATTGATAATGACTGCGTACAGGCTTGATGGCATCCACTGCTTGTTTGATATTGCGCTGGCAAGCTGGGGTTAATTGACGTTCGGGGATAGCTAACATGTCTGGCGTGATGGGTACATGCAAGGTAAAGGTATGGCGTTGGCCGCCGGCGTCAAACCATTCCACTAGTTCAATCATCACGCCAAAAGCAGCCAGCACGTGTTTTAAGGCAGAGACAGTGCCTTTAGTGCGGTGTACCTGTGCGCTGCTTAAAATGACCTGGCGCTTAATGGGATCGGACCAGTTGGTGTCCCATGCATCTACCGATAAGGTCCACGCTAACCAAGGCAGCAACGCCGCGGGACAGGTGTTAGCATCCCATAAACTGCGTATGGGCATAGACGACTCTGCCAGACGCGATTGTACCTCTGCGAGACTGTGTTCTACCGGACTGGCATTGGGTGGCAGGCGGCATCTATCGGTCATACAAATCACCTTGGGTAACATCCAGTGCAACACAAAAGGCGGCCTGGTGCATGCCCACGATAATATCGTGCGTAGGTGAAACAAGCACCACGTTTTGCACGCCAGGCTGATGCAGTGCCGCATAAATACCAGAAAGGGTGACTGCTTGGCCTAGGCGGTGTTGTTGTTTGGTGTAAGCGTCTACTTGTGTCAGCGCATGATTTAAGGTGATGCTGATGTCAGGGCCAGTATAAAAAGTCAAACGTGCGGTTACTTGGTATTCGATAATTTCAGCCGCGTTTACCACTACGTGATCGGTTAACGGACGCCTAGTTTCATCGTTAAGATAAGCAAAAACTGTGTGTAATAAATCAATGCTAGGTGCACCATGAGTGATGTGACTCAACACCGTAATGTGTACGTCACCCGGAGCGGGACTTACGACGCTGATATCTTTAACTTGGCCCGAGGCGGCTAAACCGTGGAAGCGGTAAGCGTCAACAGGCCCTGCGGTACTAAAGCCCTCTAAAGCCAGAACAGTGCGTGCACGCAGGCGTTCATCCGTTTCGTAGGTGGGCGCAACAGTTGGATTAGCACTGGGATCGCCTGGCTCTACGATTTGACGCGTGACACCAAACAGGGATGCTAAATGTTCTAAGTCACGGCCTTGCGCGTAGGCGAGCATGACTCCGCGGCAAGCATCGTTGATACGCTGTCGCAGTAGCAATTCGCGGTAAGCTGCTACTTCCAATAGTTTGTAGACGGGATCGGATTCAACAAACGCACTAAATTGCGGTAAGCGTGCGCGTGCATCTTGCAGCAGCGCCACTAGGATGGCTTCAAAATCCAGGGGTTCAATCAGATCGGGTGCAGGCAGTGCCGCTAAGTTAATGGCATTGCTCATACGCTGAGCCCTGACAGGTGTAGGTGTTGTCCATCGGGTAAATAAATTCCACTTAAGTTCAATGTGATGCGACCGGGGGATGACACGTTCGCTTCTACCTTGGTGACGCGTAGGCGAGGCTCCCAGCGTGCAAGCGCTGCCACCGTGGCAGCGTATATTTTGCTTAAGGTATCGGGGTTGCTGGGTGCATCAATCAGCTCAAACAAAGCACTGCCGTAGTCAGGCCGCATTAAACGACTGCCCAGCGGCGTCGTTAGAATATCACGTATGCTCTGTTGCAGATGGGCTGTGCCGTCTAACCAACGCCCAGTTTGTGCATCCATACCCTTCATTGTTGTGCACTCGGTGTTGATGTAGGTGTGTCACGCTCGTGTGAAATGTGGGTATGTTGATCGTAGATTCTTCTGTCTTCTTGCATAGCTCGTCGTGCATCGCTGACATTGGCGGTTGCATGTAGGTTGCCAACGACGGTCAAGTCGCCGGTAAAAGTAATACCACCTAATGCATTGAGTGACACAGTGCCGTTGGCGGGCAGTGTTATATTCAAGTTATGTTGTCCACGATGGTAACTAAAACTGGCGCCATCTCTAAAATCCAATAGGCATACGTCACTGTCTTGACTGGGCGCTGCGTGAGCAGTTTGGTAAAGCGCAGGCAACACCACCCCTAAGGCAACCTCGCCTTGCGGGCATAACACAAGGACTTGCTCGCCCACTTCGGGTGCCCAGTAACTGCTATCGTGCCCGGCACGCGTAGTTAGCCATGGCAGCTTTGTAGTGAGCAGCTGGCCTGATTGCACTTGTACGCGGGCATGAGTGACATCTACCGTACGCACGCTGCCTAGCAATAGCAGGTTGGCAAGACGGCGTTCTAATTCGGCTAGGCGCGCTAATACTTCCATCAGCCAACCTCACTAGCTTGTTCTTCTGGTAGGTAGTGCTCGCGTGGCAGTTGTCCTTCTTGCCAGATTGAGTCGCCTAAGCGTAGCGTTTGTTGCCACGATACTACCCATAAGGCAATGCCTTGTTTATCCACTTCGCCGTTAAATAAGTTTTCGGCTTTGATTTGATGGGCTGGTCTTGCGTACGGGTAATTCCATTGTTGTTGGTTTAACAGGACAGTTAGGCTTTCTACCAGGGCAAGGGCTGCGTGTTCGCGCTCTAGGCGGCGCAAATCATTGGTGATGATAAATGCAGCCATGTGTAAGCTGGCTTCGCATTCTTGTGTTTCCAGTGGCTTGATTGAAGTTACCCCTAGCAACGCGAGTTTAAGCGTAGGCAAGCGCGTGACGATCCGCTTTAGGGCTTGGTTGTCTAGCGCACCTTGGTAATACGCTACATCGTTTAGGTGTGGGAAAGCCTGTTGCAATGTGGTGAGCACCGCTTGGCGGTATTGATTAAGATGCATGGGCTTTGCTCCACTGTTGCGTTACCCAGATTTGCAACAGCTGTTGTAGTGCAGCTAAATTGGTCTCGTTGACACCTAAAAAAGGCCGTGCGGGGATATGCTGCTTGGCATTACCGTATTGCTGCACGGCTGCATACTGCAAGTTAGTGCCTATGACAGCCGCGCGGGTATCAGCGTGTGTTGCTAAGGCGTCGATCAACAATCCTGTATTCTGCAATAGGTGTTGGTTGGCATGGCGTGTGCGCGCGTAAGCAGGCGACCAATTCGGCCAGGCTTGCCCGGTAGCGGATGTACGCTCTTCACTGATGCGTTGCCTGCTTTGGTTTTCCACTGCGGCACCTAAGTTTTGCAACAAGGCTTGGCAATCGATTTGTGTCCAAGCATTAATGGCGTGCTTGAGATGATCAAAACCTTGCAAGGTAACGCTAGCCTGCAACATCACCATGCTCCTAAACGTTGTCGGCTAAACAGCCGCTCTTGAGTTAACACGGCTGCTGTAGTTGTAGACTGGGATGCTGCATCACTTAGATTTCCATCTAAATCAACTAAACCTTTGCTAAACTGAGCCAGCCAGTTACGCGCGTCGTCAAAGCGTTGGCGCTTTTCTTCGGTGGCAAGGCCAGCATCTTCGGATAACCAATACACCGCGATGTCCACAGAAAAACGTGTCAACAGGGGTGTTTGTATTACTGCTTCACGGCGCATGCCTAAATGCGAATCGATAAAACCGCTGGCATCATCCAAGGCTTTTTCAATCGATGCGCTTGCGTTATCACCGTAAGCGTCAATTAAGGCATTACCGTAACGTGCACTGACATCCGCTGTTGTTGCATAAGCCATCATTCATCCTTATAAAAAGTCGGCGACCACTAATTCAAAACGACCTTTGAGTTCATTGGATACCACGTCATCGCCGTCTCTGAATAATTCGCGTTGCAATAATTGAGTGGCTTGCTTTTCCAGTGAAGTTGGTATGACTAAGGTTCTGGGATTAATAGACAACGGACGACCACCATGGGCTCTAAATTGTCGCATGGCGCAATAGGCATGCCAAAGATTATCTAAAGTCAACGGCGCTCTGACCCCGAAAGCCATTTGCCAAAAACCATAACCGACGTTGCAACGCAAATCGACGCCGTAGCGGTATTCGCCACGCATGAATACCGACTCGTCTTCTTCTTGGTTCATGGCAACAAACTGTGGTGCTTTGCGAGTTTGGTAAATCAGTGGCTTAATCGCCCGTGAGGTATCCAACAAATACCACGCAGGGCCGGTGTAATGTTCTTCAATCAACGTGTTACTGGTAGCGATGCGTTGGCCGCTGCCACTGTGCGTGCTGTTGACCGGATGTTCTGTGGAGAAAAAGCTAAAGCCATCGTAGCACAGATTATCAAAGCCTTGTCCCAGTAAACCAAACACCAATTCATCGGGGAAGACGGCGGTGGCGCGTCCCATCTCTTGCAACAAGGGCGCATATATGCCTACGTTATCGTCTTCTATGTCAGTGCGTTTTATTCCAATTGTGCTTTCAAAGTCGCGATTTAAAATTTGATAGCCGTGCGCTTGCATGTCTTTGATGACACGTTCGCCTATCCATTCACGAAAGCCAGGCCATTGGCCTAGCCACCCATAGGCATTGCTTTGGGTATTGGAGGAAATTACCGAAGCGATACGCTGGTACTTGGCTTCCGGTAAACCCAAACCCTGTTGGAACAGCGCATTATAGCCAATGAATAACGAACGTATCAGTTGTGGTGTGATGATTGCCATTTACGCAGTCTCCTTGGCTTGGCTAAATAAATCAGTATTGAGCGCTAGTAACCTGCAGGTCAGTTGCTCTTCTTCGCTTAAAGCGGCACTTAGCGTGTGGTTAAAGGCTATGTTGCCCACCACTTTAGGCGCGTGTTGCATGAACGCTTTAAAGCGCGCTAACCCACCTTCTTGTTGACAACAACTGCGGTGGTAATCTTGCGTAGCCGGAGTGATGATCCCTTGTTGCAAGGCTTGCTGCAGTAGTGTGTTGATTTCTGTTTGCTGTTGCTCAGCCTGCATAGTGGCCAAGCTGTTTTCTGCTTGTTGTGCGCGGTTAAAGATAAGGTCGTAATCTTTTCTTGGCACAAACGCATCTAGCGAGTTAGTACCTTTGGGCAACGCGCATTGCAATTGCGTCACCTTATCAATCAGTAATGCTTCCGTTGTGTTTTCCGGTAAATCAAGCACACGACACAGCGTGACAGCCAGCGGCATAAAGTCTCCTTGTTGTTGATTGAGTGCAGTTAAGTTTAAATTGGGTTGATTAGTTAATCCTGCAGAGTAGAGCTTTAAGATTTTGCAGTTGGTTTTATCGTAGGTAAATACCGGCGATAAATAGCGATAGGCTTTGTCTTTTAAGTAGGTTTGGCCTTGCTGATTCCATTCCACTAAGCCCCACACGCTGCTGTTGCCGCGTATCTCTAGTGCTTTGATCCAACCTACTGCAGGCGCCGGCTCGCCTTGTTTGGCTTTGAGCTCACTGGCATGTTCTATGTCTATAGGCAAGTCAGCGCCATTAGCTGCAAATGCTGCTAGGATTTGGGTAGGCTCCGGGTTTTGCCAAGCGCGACCGTCTCTGCCGATAATTGCTTTGCCGTCGGGTAGTAGTTGCACCCATTGCAACGAAGTGGCATCGGTGGCGTTAATTTCGTGTTGTAAAACCAAGGTATTATCATGCATCAGCCTACAGTAAATAAACTACTGCTGTGTGTCTTGACGAAAACTTGCATCTAGTGATTTAGCGTTATGTTGTTTAAAAGTGAGATAAAAACGGAGTACGTATGCAATTAGCCAAAAATTTTAGTTTAGCCGAATTCGAGCATTCTAGCACGGCGTGGCGGCTTAACCTAGACAACCGTTTGCCGCAACAATATTTGGCAAACGCCACTGCGCTGTGTCAGACCCTGTTGCAACCCATACGCGAACAGTTTGGGCAAGTGATTTTGCTCAGTGGCTACCGCTGCCCTGCGCTCAATAGCGCGGTGGGAGGCGCATTGCATTCACAACACATGCAGGGCGCTGCCGCGGACATTCATGTGCCAGGGCAATCACCCAAACAAGTATGCGCATGGGTCATAGTGGCTGAACTTGCTTTCGATCAATTGATTTTAGAAGGCACATGGACACACATCAGCTTTGCAGATGTACCTAGACGCAATGTGCTAACGGCGAGAAAGCACCAAGGCAAGATGACTTACAGTCAGGGCTTAGTATGATCAAGGAATTAATCAGCGGTCTGATTCAACCAGTGACCACTTTAGTGGATGACTTACACACTAGCGATGAAGAGCGCCTGACCTTACAGCGCCAATTATTTGAGGTGGAACAGCAGCTCGCTTGCCATTTGATGGATTACGAAGCGCGCTTGGTGGAAGCCAAGCAGCAAGTAGTGATGAGTGAAGCCAAAGGTGACAGTACACTGCAGCGTGTCTGGCGGCCTGTCACCATGTTAACGTTTTTAGGTTTAGTCGTGGCAGATTCATTTGGTTTGACCAAGCTCCAATTATCACCTGAAATCTGGGTGCTATTTAAGATTGGTTTAGGGGGTTATATTGTTGGGCGCAGTGCAGAGAAAATTGCGCCTACTTTAAGTAAAACAATGGAGGCAATGAAACGTAATGGATAAAGCAGCAACGACGGCGTGTTATGGGGCTTCGGCAGTGACCGTGATTGCAGGTTTGACCTTGCATGATTGGTTAGCGCTGGCGAGTTTATTGATTGCATTGATGACTGGCGGCATTAACTTTTATTGCAAATTAAAGCAATTAAAAGCGCTGCAACAGGATAAGTGATGGCAAGCAACACTGATTGGTTAGAAATAGAAACGGAAGTACGCTTAGGCAATAAGCCATTGAGTCAGATTGCCCGCGAATTTGCGGTGAGTGCTTCAACCTTACGGCGCCGCATACGCGAGCAAGGTTGGGAAAAAGATGCGTTGGCTGCTAAGCGTGCGCGAGTCAACACCCATTATGCAGGCTTGACTACACCTCTGCATTACCAAGATTATGCGGTAGGTGAAGCTATCGATCATGCCGTCAACGAAGACATACTCGATATGGATAAGGGCTTAGTCAATGCACGTTTAGGTTTGGATGCAACGTATAAAGCCTTGCAGTTTGTGCATTTTGCTATGAGCGATAGTGAAGGCCTGCAAAAGAACCTGCGGCATTTAAAGTTATTGGCCGAAGCCAATGAACGCTTTGTTACTACCATACGGCGCATTCGTGGTTTAGATGAACCAGCAGCGGTCCAAAGCTTATCGCTGTGTGAAGAAGACAAGGCGATTTTAGCTCAGTATCAAGCTTCTTTTAACGATGGATGAGCAACGCATAGTCGATGCCTTATTGCGTGTGCGTCTTGCCAGCTTTGTGCAACGCACGTTTATGGCGGTAGACCCTGGCGCTGTGTTTTTACCGAATTGGCACATCGATTTATTAGCCGAATATTTAGAAGCGTGCACGCGGCGTGAAATCAAACGCCTTATCATCAACATGCCGCCACGTTATCTTAAATCCATTGCGGTATCGGTAGCTTGGCCTGCCTGGGTGATAGGACACGATCCTAGCGCTAAGTTTTTATGCGCGAGTTACTCGGACAAACTGAGTTTAAAACACAGCGTAGATTGTCGCTTGGTGCTACAAACAGCGTGGTATAAACGGGCGTTTCCTAGCGTGTACTTAGTCAAAGACCAAAACGAAAAATCCAAGTTTGTCACCACCGGGCGCGGTCACAGAATCGCTACCAGCACGGGAGGGACAGCTACTGGCGAGGGCGGTGATTATTTGATTGTCGATGATCCGCATAATCCTAAACAAGCACAGAGTACCGTGGAGCGGGAGAAGGCATTAACGTGGTTTGATCAAACCTTTTACAGCCGTTTGAATGATAAGAAACAAGGGGTGATCGTGGTGATCATGCAGCGTTTGCATGAAAAGGACTTATCAGGCCACTTACTCGCACAAGGCGGTTGGGAGCACCTTAAAATCCCCGCCATTGCCGAGGAACGCACTGTGATTGCGTTTGGCCGTGTGCACAAGGCAAGAGAAGTCGGTGATTTATTGCATCCGTTACGTGAAAGTGCAACGGAGATGGCGTTGACTAAGCGTGCCTTAGGTACCTATGGTTTTGCAGGCCAGTACCAGCAAACGCCGGTACCGGCCGAAGGCGGCATGATCAAACAGGCGTGGCTGAATCGTTATCTCAAAGCGCCAGATAAGTTTAGCCAAATCATACAATCATGGGACACAGCATACAAACCCAGCCAACTGCACGACCCTTCGGTCTGCACCACCTGGGGTGTGGCAAATGACGGCTATTATTTGCTAGATGTGTGGTGTGATCGGGCGGATTACCCCAGCTTAAAAAGCAAAGTGCAACATCTTTATCAGGTTTGGCAGCCCAGCGCTATTTTGATTGAGGATAAAGCCAGCGGACAGTCGTTAATCCAAGAGTTAAAAGCCAGCACACGGCTGCCGGTAATCGCTGTGTTGCCCGAAGGCGATAAGCTTACTCGGCTATCTGCAGAATCGGCAAAATTTGAAGCGGGGTTAGTATTTTTACCGCAGACAGCATTGTGGTTGGCGGAATACGAGCAGGAGTTAGTAACTTTCCCTTATGCCGCACACGACGATCAAGTTGATAGCACCAGTCAGTTTTTAGCGTGGATAAGCAGTCATCAGCAACTCTACGCTTACGAAAAAATCGCAGGCCACGGCAGTGTGTTCAGGGGGATTTGGTGAAGGCAAACGAACAAGGGTTATTACGTGATGTAGCTACTGCAACGGCGATTAGGACACCGTGGCATGCGGGAGTAGCTGCGAACTTAACACCCGCACGGCTAGCCACTATTTTACGCCAAGCCGCAGAGGGTGATTTGCATGCGTATTTGACCTTGGCCGAAGAGATGGAAGAGCGTGACCCACACTATGCCAGTGTGTTGCGTACACGTAAGTTAGCCGTGAGCAGCTTGCCACTACAAGTGTTACCAGCAAGTATTGATGCCAACGCACGTAAACAAGCCGAAGAAATACAAGCACTAGTCAACACACCAGCGTTTAGCAGTTTAATCGATCATGCTTTAGATGGCTTAGGCAAGGGCTACAGCGTCAGTGAAATCCTGTGGGACACAACACGTATTCCTTGGCGACCATCAGAGTATCGTTGGTGCGATCCACGGTATTTTACCGTGCCGCGCAGTGCGCCATACAGCTTGCATTTAGTAGATGAAAGCAATCTCAGTGATGGCATTGCGTTGCCGCCATATAAATTCGTGATTCATCAGCCTAAATTAAAATCGGGCTTACCGTTTCGTGGTGGACTAGCGCGTTTAGTGGCCTTTGCGTATGTATGCAAAATGTATGGTTTGAAAGATTGGCTGAGTTTTTTAGAAGTCTACGGCATACCACTGCGCTTGGGTAAATACGGTGCGGCAGCGAGTGAAGAAGACAAAGCGGTTTTAAAGATGGCGGTTGCCAATATTGGTGCGGATGCAGCAGCGATTTTACCCGAGTCTATGCAGATTGAATTTCAGCAAGTCGCACAAGCGGCTGGTGGCTCTGATGTATTTGCGAGTTTAGTGGAATGGTTAGACAAACAAGTCTCCAAAGCCGTGCTGGGTCAAACAGCAACGACAGAAGGCACCCCTGGCAGGCTGGGCAGTGACGCGACGCAAGAAGAAGTGAGACAAGACTTAATTGCGGCCGATGCCAAGCAACTCGCCGATACCTTAAACCGCGATGTGGTTAAATCTTATATCGACATCAATTACGGAGTGCAGCCAGTCTATCCGCGTATTGTGATTAGTATTCCTGAGCAAGAAGACATTGCAGCGCTTGCGGATAATTTAGCGAAATTAGTGCCGTTAGGGTTAAAAGTCTCTATGCAAGAGGTCCGGCAAAAGCTGGGGTTATCGGCACCCGCGTCAGGCGAGGAAATACTACAAGGGCTAACTACAACGACAAGCTTTGATACGCAGCAAAACGCTGCAGAAGATACGTCACGCGCGCTTAATCGAGAAGAGAGCCAAGAAATAGAAAATGAGTTAGCCAATTGGCAGCCGCAAACCGCCGCACTTACCACACCTATCTTCACGGCGTTACAGCAGGCAACCTCCTATGAAGAATTGAATGCGTTATTACCGCTGTTGTTGCAACAAATGGATGTGACTGAGTTACAACAAGCGTTGACCGCAGCAGGGTTTATTGCGTATGCAGAAGGGATGGAGTAGAGCATGTTTACGCTACAAGAGTCACTGGATTATCTGCGTCAAAAGGGCTTTGCTTTAAGCTGGAATTACCAAGATGTGTGGCGAGAGCAACACGTACACGCATTCACTGTGGCAAAATTATTGGTGATGGATGTGTTAGTCGAATTACACCAACACTTGGATGAGGCTATAGTGCAAGGCTTACCATTTACTGAATTCAAACAACGTACCTTACACGCACTGCAAGCGGGTACTGCCACGTCGCTTGCGACAGCAAAGCCGTTACTAACATCTGCACGCTTAAAAATGATTTACACCACCAACCTGCGTGTTGCGCACACGGTAGGGCAATGGCAACGTATTGAGCGTACCAAGGATACATTGCCGTTTTTAATCTATGAACTAGGTCCATCACGTGAACACAGAGATGACCATATAGCGTGGAACCACATCATACGGCGGGTAGATGATGTGTTTTGGCAAACACATATGCCTCCTAACGGTTGGGGTTGCAAATGCAGGGTGAGGCAATTAAGTCAAATTGAGGTAGAGCAACGCGGCGGCGTAACGCCACTGCCAGCTCAGCAAACCGTTGCCTGGAAAAACAAGCAAACCGGCAAAATAGAAAGTGTACCTAAAGGCATTGACCCCGGCTGGGATTACAATCCTGGACAACATTATTTAGCGCACATGCAATCTGTGGTGCAGGAAAAAAAGCAGGGTTACCTAAAGGTGAAAAATAGAGTGCTTAGCAAGGCGTTGGTGCAACAAGCATTGGTGCTGAGCAGTATGCTCAAAAATACGCAAGAAGACAGTCGTAGCAAGCAGAGTTTTAATTAATAGGGGAGTAATTAAGTGATGCTAGTACAAGTATTACAGTCATCTGGGTTATTGCAGACATTGATGCAGTTTGCACTTAGTCCCATGGGTAATATAGTGCTTACTTGGTTAAGCGTGCAGATACACGCGGTACAGGCACTGAGTGAGGTAGCGGTAGCCGATGAAAATTTAGTGGCTTATTTTGCGTTTGATGGCAATATCAGCGATAGCAGTGCTTATCGGCATGGCAGTACCTTATTTGGTAACGCGTATTTTACCGATGGTTATTACGGTCAGGCTTTGCAACTGCAAGGTGGTTACGTAGAAGTGCAAGACTCTGCTTCATTAGAGATGACAAGCAATGATTACTCGATTAGTGTTTGGATAAAAAATACTGTGGTAGCGGAATACACGCCTATCGTCTCCAAAGGTGGCACGGATTGCAGTACAGGCTATGCGTTGAGTTTGTGGGGTCAAGGTGTACGTCTTGCCAATGCTTACAATGGTATGTGTTATGCGGTGTGTGAGGCGCAATATCGTGTTAATGATGACGAGTGGCATTTTATTGCAGGGGTTGTGGCGCGAGCAAGTGATGTTAGGCTGTATGTTGACGGCGTGCTAAATGCCACGGTTTTGCAAGCGACCTCGCGCTTTAGCTTGGCAAATCGGGAAAATTTGCAGATAGGCGCTAGCTCGGGGCCACTTGCGCATAGATTTCGGGGTGCTATCGATGAACTGCGTATTTATGATTATGCGTTAAGGCAAGAGGAAATTAGTGCGTTGTACGCTAGGGCAGGTAACAGCGGTAGCGCGTCAGCGAGCATGAGTTTGACGCCTAGTGTGAGTCCTAGCGCATCAGGAGAGAATGAGACGCGTTCTCATAATGATCGTAACAGTCCAGCTTTTTATGCTGGCTTATCTGTCGCTGGATTGTTTACTGGTGGGGTGGGATTTTTTGCGGTTAAGAGATGCGCGAGAGAGGAGAGAGGGCAACTACACCACACTGACGCAACAGGATTTGCCCTCTTGCCATAACACAAAAAGCATACAAAACTCGAAGCTTGGGTTACAAACAACCAAAATCGCTTGACACGACCAGTGAGTTGTGGAAAGCTGCCAACCAGCATACAACTGGAATGCACACAAGGACGTCAGCAAACCTCAAGGGATGAACGCTGGTGTACGGACAACAAATCATTGAACAGTTAGACGCGGCTTACGATTGGTTGTGTGAAGCCAAGCAAGACGCCGGTGCGAGCCATGGCGTGTGGGATATTCGCCGCAACTGGTTGCAAGTTCAAGCAGAGTTAATCATCGCTCTAACCAATAACACCTACCGGCTGAAACCCTTAAAGCGGCACAGCATCAATGGCGACACCGTGGACGTACTAGAGGCACTTGACTCGTTAGTGATTAAAGCGACCTCCCTGGCCATGGAAAAAATTTACAACCTGCATTTCCCGAAACAATGCACTCACGTCAAAGGCCATGGGGGTTGCCAGAGCACGGTCAAGCAAGTACGTCGGCAATGGAGCTTTTTATGAAGTATGAATGGAAAATTATTAAACGAGAAGATGACTATCGTTGGTGTTCCCCAAAAAATATACACCATCAAGTATTTGAAAATAAAGATTATGGGAATCCGACTATCACTTGGTACGGCGAATGGCAAAATGTGGGAGACGATGAAGTGCGTCTACAGATGTTCGATGCTGGTGTCTCCGTAGCGAGTCGTTTACCAACTGATAGCGCTATGGAACTAACTGGACATTCAGAAACTCTATACTGCTGGAATGCGGAATTGTTTTTTGCCGGCTTTGCTTGTGTTGAACTTGACATAACCTCACAGATTAACCACGTAAATAGCCGTAACGAACAGGGTTTGGAACGTCAACGCAAACTCTTGCTCAGTGCGCAAGCTCATTTGATTGAAGCTGATAAATTCAGGGGGAATCGTGATATGACTTGGGTTAGCCATTCCGACCTTAGCAAAGAGGTTGTTCGCTACCTGCAACTAATAACAAAGCAATCACTTGCATTACAATCAGAAAAAGAAGCCAAGGCAAAGGCCAAAGATGAAGCTGAACAGCAACGAATTAAGCTCATGGTAGAAGAGCAAGTCAAACGCGAATTAGACGCTAGAAAACAGCTAGAGGAAAACGCAAGGCGAGAAGCTGAAGCTAAGGCTCGCCGTGAAGCAGAAGAAGTCAAAAGGAAAGACATAGAGAGAATTAGCACGCTACTAAATGAGGCCAATGTAAAATCAAGCTCAGCTGAAAATGGACAATTAACTTTTGATGTGAGAATTAATCAGTTAGAAGAAGCAAAAGCCAAGCTTAACCAAGCAAAATCAATTGCTGACAATCTTGTTGGAGACAATGGTAGGAAAGCCGCCGACGTTCAGACTAAGCTTGATCAAGCTGCAACTAGGGTAACCCAATTGAAGATGGAGCAAAGAGACAATGAAGATAGAGTCAAGATTGATGCGTTGATAGGGGAGGCCAACACAAAATTGGCACTAGCTGAAAATGAACGGCTAAGCTTCGAGGTGAGAATCAGTTATTTAGAAGATGTACGGATCAAATTTATTCAAGCAAAGTCAGTCGCTGACAATCTTGTTGGAGATAATGGCAGAAAGGCTACGGAAATCCAAACTAAGCTTGATCAAGCTACAACTAGGATAACCCGGCTGCACGCAGAGAAAAAAGACAAAGAAGATAGAGATAAAATAGATACTTTAGTGGGTGAAGCTGCTACAAAAACAAACCAAGCTAACAACGAACAACTGGATTTTCAAACGAGGTTCGCGCACTTCGAAGAAGCAAAAGCAAAATTTAATCAAGCAAAGCTAGTCGCAGAGAGTCTTGTTGGAGATACTGACGGAATAGCCGGGAGAATTCAAGTCGACATTAATAGACTAGTCTCTGAACTGAATGCCCTTCGTCTCGATGAACAAAAATTGGAGATGTTTCGCACAGCCAATGGTAATAATGTCGTACTTTATAAAGGACGTATGCTCGGAAGTGGCTCTACTGGCGTCGTTTACCGTGCATCATGGTCCGGGGTCCCTGTAGGTGACGTAGATTTTAACCCACAGAATGCGATTGTAATCAAAAAGTTTAAAACCCCCGGCTTATCTGATGGCGCCACTCGTTTTCAAGAGGAATCAGATAAATTAATCCGTTTCAAGTCAGATTATTTGGTAAAACATTATGATTATGTCAATGGTTCACCACATTACAGCATAGTGATGGAATATATGCCTGATGGATGTTTGTACGACATGTTGCACAATGGTAGGGAGCTACCATGGAATTTACGTTGGTCCATAGCCATGGATATTTCCAAAGGCGTTGAGGCTTTGCATGATGCCGATTTTATTCATCGTGACATAAAAAGCTTAAATGTATTGCTGTGTAACGGACGAGCTAAGCTGGCTGATTTTGGTTATGCCGAAGTTAAACTGACAAGCAGGAGTGTGACGACGCAATCAGGCAGACTGCGTAATACAACGCTAGCTTGGACGGCACCAGAAATGTTTGATATTGACAATCCCGCTGAATGTTCACTAAAAACTGACATGTACAGTTACGGTATGACTCTTTGGGAACTTGGCTCCCGGAAAGTACCTTTTGCTACAGCTGCGAATGCAGATGTACTGAGACATTGGGTAGCAATGAAGAAAAAAGAAGATCTTTCAGAAATTGAAATACAGCAACCAGGTCTTGCTAAATTAATACGTCCGTGTTGGACTGAACCTAGTGTTCGTAGAGATATAAAGACAGCCATTGCGGAATTAGAAACAGAAATGCCTAGGTATGAAAGCGAAGGACAAAGAATTCCGTTGTTGTTTAGTAGTTAATTTAAAGTGTTACAGGAATAACACGTAGAGGATTTTACTTTAGTATTACCACAGGAGTTAAGCAAATGAAGGTACGTGTAGAACTTGATATGCGGCATTCTGAACTGCGGTTTGAAATTAGTGATTATGCAGCAGGGATGGATGAAGATGAAGTCGCTTATAGGGAGCTGGAAAATTTTTTAAGTTGGGCCAGTAAAGATCAATCAGACTATTTTCTTGATGAGCGTGATTCAAGCCTACATGCGGGGCGTCAGACGAGAAAATTAATTTTCAGAACACGCCAACAAACTAGCGCGCAAGACACAGCTATTTATGTATTGCTAGGAGCCTTTCAAACTTCTCAGCAGCGGATGCAAGTGAATATTCAAGCTAGATTTTATAATTTATATAAATCAATTGAGAAAGCATCATGGGATAATACAGCCGAGGCTATCCGTAAAGAATATATTGATTTATTAACTAATGAGTACATGACTGAAGTTGGGAAACTTGTCCCTGATCACTTTGGCCCTTTCTTAAAACACCAAGATGTAAAAAATGTTTTAATGCAAAACATTATTTCTCAACCTGGAAAGAATTTTTATGAAATTCAGTTTATGTCTTATGAGCGAGTCAAAAACGAGTTAGCACCTATATTGGAAAACGCTGAGGAAGAGCAGAAAAAAATGTCCATGACAAGCAGGAAAACTAACTCTTTGCCATCATGTGCAAGATTACAACCTGCATTTTTTAGCGGTGCACGTTCATTAACGGAAGAAGAAATACAAGCAGAACTTGTTAACAGACGACTAAAAGAGGATAGCGACGCTCGTAATAGGGATACGCAAAAAAAATGTACGTAATAATTTTTTTTGTAAAAGCTAACCAGGGGAAAAAGCTTGCCAGATGACTTTTCGGTTATGGCTGTCATGCGGAATTTTGAATATTTCCTGGCTTGGCGTTGTTTGCTAGCATGTTTAGTATTAAGAGGCGCATCGAATTATTGATGTAAATTAATATGTGTCGAATATATGAATAAAACTGGGGTGACCATGAAGTGTAAGTGGAGCGCGGAAAGGTTTGGCGAGATACCTGAAAAGCGTCACGCGTGGCATGGTGCTGTCGCAAAACTTGGGTTTTTCGAGGCAAATCACCTTAGCTGCATGGCCAGTTCAACAACATCTATATCCTGGGGGGCGCACTGGAATGATTTGACTAGTTGGCTGGAACGTCGTGAATTGTTCAATGTTGGTGTGTCTGTAGCGAATCAAATCAAGGAAGGTGAGATGATGCGAGTTAGCTTTGGTCGTAGAACAGACTTGTTTTGCTATGGTAAGGAGGCGTTTTTTGCATGCTTTGCTGACGTACAACTCCATCTGGCTGAAAATGAGCAGAAAATAGAGGTGAAATTTGATCTTCTGCGTGAAGCTAAAGCTAATTTAATTGAGGCGGATAAGACTCATAACAGGAAAGATGTTACTTGGGTTAGTCACAATGTCATTGGTAAGCAAGTTAATGCTTTGCTGCAACAAACGGAAACATCTTTAATTATTAAATCGCAAGTAGAAAACCAAGTCATCGCAGAGCATCGCCAATCAGCAATAACATTATTGACTCAAGCTACCAATGCACAGGACACCAATAATAGGATCACTCTTCTAACCCAAGCACGGGCAGCCTATGTTGCTGCACAGGGAGCGGATGTTAGTCGCCGTTATGCGGATCTGGGGCAAGCGATCAGCAATATTGACACTCAATTGCAGGAAGCAAGAAGACAAAGCACAGTTAGGCAACAACAAGAAGAAAATGCAAGACGTGAGGCTGCGGCTAGACAACTTGAAGATCAAACCATTGCAAATCATCGCCAATTAGCAACTACATTTTTGACGAGCGTTACCAGTGCTCCGGATAGTAATACTAAAATCAGCCTACTAGCTCAAGCGCGAGCAGCCTATGTTGCTGCACAGAGTATAGACGTTAACCACCGTTACGCTGATGAACTACGTCAAGCTATCAACAACGTCGATGTTCAATTGCAAGAGACAAATGAGGAAAAACGTCAAGACCAAATCATTGCAGAACATCGACAATCTGCAACAGGATTATTAACCCAAGCTACCAGTACTGCAGATGTCGACACCAGAATCACTTACTTGTCTCAAGCACGAGAAGCTTATGCCAATGCGCAAAGAGCAGATACTAAAAATCGTTACACCAATGAACTGCGTCAAGCAATTATCAATGTTGATGATCAGTTACAAGAAGCAAACGAAAGAAAACATCGAGACCAAGCTATCGCAGGCCATCGCCAATCTGCAACAACGTTGTTGGCCCAAGCTGCCAATGTATCAGACATCAGCACTAGAATCACTCACCTAATTGGGGCAAAAGAAGCCTATATTCGTGCTCAAAGAACAGACACTAAAAATTGCTACACCGATGAGTTACATCGTTCCATTAGCGATATTGATACTCAATTGCAAGAGGCAAACGAGAGGAAGCGCCAAGACCAAACTATCGCAAACCATCGTCAATCAGCAGCATCATCATTGGCTCAAGCCTCCGATGCCCTGGATGTTGACACTAAAATCACTCACTTAACCTGGGCAAAAGAAGCATACCTTGCCGCACAAGGAGCAGATAACAACAATCGTTACGCTGATGAATTGCGCCAAGCAGTTAATCGCATTGATGCACAATTGCAAGAGGCACAGGATAGAAAACGTGAAAATCAAATCATCGTAAGTCACCGACAATTAGCAACTACACTTTTGACGAGTGTTGCTAATGCCCCGGACAGTAACGCTAGAATCAGCCTACTTACCCAAGCACGAGCAGCGTATGTTGCCGCACAACAAGCGGATAGTAGTGTTCGCTACACTGATTTGAGCCAAGCAATCAGCATCATTGATACCCAATTGCAAGAGTTAAGGATACAGCAAGCAATCCCTGCTGGCGTTGTAACAGTTAGAGGTAACAGGGCTGCATGGACAGAAGCAGATACTGAGCTACTAGGTGTTGGCAGTACTGCTCGGGTTTACAAAGGCGTTTTTTTCCAAAATGCTCAAGGAAACACTCAAACTCAAGTAGCAATAAAAAAATTCACTCTCGCTTCAATGCGCGATGACGACAAAATAAAGTTTGACGCAGAAGTTAATTTAATGATGAATATCTCATCGGAATACGTTGTCAATATTTTTGATTCCGTTGCCAACGCACCGCACTACTGTTTAGTTATGGAGTATATGCCAGGAGGTTCTCTGTATACGTTGTTAGGTAGCCGAATGGAATTACCCTGGGATAGACGCTGGACGATTGTCATGGATGTATCACAAGCAGTGAAAGCATTGCATGACGGCAATATTATCCATCGCGATATTAAAAGCTTAAATGTACTAATTAGCGATACAGGCCGCGCAAAATTAGCGGATTTCGGGCAAGCAAAAATAGTCTCTTCACTCAGCAGTACTATGACAGCACGTGCGCGCGAAGGTAATGTGGGCACCGTCGTATGGAAAGCACCAGAACTGCTTAGTGTACCACCGGCTAAATGTTCAAAAGAAACTGACATCTACAGTTATGGCATGGTGTTGTGGGAAATAGCCACGCGCAAAACACCATTCAGCAACGATCCTTATGATGAATTGGATATCGACCAAAAGAAAGATTGCATAAAGCAAGGCGTAAAAGAAGATTTATCTCAGATTGAGCATGAGCACAAGCAGCCAAAACTCGCACGTCTTGTTAGCTGGTGTTGGCAGCAACCAAACAACAGACCTACGGCAGAACAAGCGGTAAAGGCTGTGAGAGATGCAATGTCTGAGCACCAAACTGAAGGGCAAAGAGTTCCGTTATTGTTTAGTAGCTAATTTGAATTTGAAGTATTACAAAGGTAAATTATGTTAGCAGAAAACGACATTGATATTAATCCGTATAGTCCTCGCTATCAAGTCATGTGGAGACGTTTTTTAGAAGAAGTCAAGTATTTATTAAACAATCAACCTCACCCTACCTGTTTTATTAGCTATGCATGGCCTCCTGCTGGTGAAGAACGTATCGAAATACACCATAGGCTAAGCATGCTCAAAGCAGATTTGGAGTTTATTGGTGCTACGGTTCTGCTAGATATCACTAATTTGACCAGCAACATTAATGTCTACATGGATAGAATTAATGATTGTGATTTTGTCTTGTTCATTGGTACACCTAAGTTGAAATCGCGTCTTACAGAAAATGGAGAAAACAACGCTAAATACGAATATCGCCTCATTCAGCAAAAGTTAACTCACCAACCTAATAGCTTATTACCGCTGCTATTTGACGGCAGTTTTGAAACATCATTCCCTACAGAAATATCAAACTCAATTTTGATTAGGGACTGTCGCCTATCTATAAATGGTTGGTCACAAGGTAGAGATGTTTATATGCGTAGTTTAGCAGACCATCAACCTATGGGCTTAATTCCTGCCTTATTTGAACAACTAACCAGGCACAACACACCTTACCAAAGTTTACATACTGGGTTTTTGTGTCGAATGGACGATTTGCAAAATGAACATACCCGAGAATGTGGCGCTTGGTATCAAAATGCAGAAAGAAACGCTAGAGCAAACGACTACTCAAATGCTTATGCCTTTTATAAGCTGGCGGCTCGAGCGCGTTACGGGCCTGCGTGCTATAAGGTTGGCTTTTTTCATCATGTCGAAGATACTAAAATAAATAACCGGCCTGTGCCCCGTGATATTTCTTTAGCGGCAAATTGGTTTACGTTGGGCGCTAGATTTGGACACATAAAATCTATGTTGCAAACGGCGGAAATATTAGCTTATAACGCTAAAAGAAACGAAGATGCTGATGCTTTTGTAAAAGCAATAACTTGGGCTGAAAGAGCTGTTAATCAGAGCGATGCACGGAACCGCCAAGCATCGGAACACACATTACAAAAAGTTCGTCGACTGCAGGCGGAATATCTTGCTGGAAAAGGTGATGCCCAAGCGCTCTATGAATCAGCATGGTTTTTATATCATAGTCGTGGTGGTATCATGGAACCGAAAACCACAGAGGAGAAACAAAGACAATTTCATAAAGCCTTGCAATATGCAGAGCGAGCCAGAGATAATGGGCATGTAGAAGCGCTTCAATTAATAACGGTTATTAACAATGCGCTTGGCCAATTACCCAGTACGCGGACGTTTACACGAACATAACATCAAGCTAACTAAATAGCTTTTGTAGCATCACAGAGGTGACTGCTTTGAATCCGCTGTTGGTATCCTCGTCTATCTTGCGACTGCTCTGCTGTCCGGCTGGCTATGACTCCTGATTCATCACGCTGTCATGCTAGTGGCATCTGTAATTTCATCGTCGAGCACGGATAAAAAATCACGTTGTGTACCTCGCTTCAACATCAGTAAATTCGACGTTAATGCAAGATGCAGCAGAGATTTGACACGATGCAGATGATTACTCAGTTAGTAGTCAAGCGTCATTGCGACGGTATCAATGTCACTCATAGCCTAGCGCCCCTAATTATTGGTTGGCAAAAAGGTGTCACCTTAAAAGCCACCCTACTTTTTATCTGTAACTATAGATTTTAAAGTAATAAAACTAGAAACTCGGGTTGGCGGAGAAGTCTTCACCCGGTTTGGCTAGTGTGTTTACCAGTCTTTTGACGGCTAGCCAGCCCCTCAACCACCGAACGCGGCAGACCACTCGATTTGACTATGGTGTCCATGTCGACACCAAGTTGCAGCAGGTTGACGGCGACTTCTTCGCGGCCTCTTTGGATGCCAATTTGTTCGCATTCAGCTCGATCTCTGGCTCTCAGTTGCTCGGAAATTATCAGCGCTTCTTTTGAGGTTGGTGTTCTTGTGATGGCATCCTTGTTGGCCCAACGAAAAGACATGAACTCTTCTTCTGCGGGAGCAAGGCCTAATTCTTTGCGTAAATCACGGCGCAGAATGCGTAGCACTCCCGTTAGATCTGCTTGGCCATGCCGAGCTTGGGCTCTTGCGAATTCAGTCACAGCCAACACCTGCTCAGGCGTGCCGAGTAATTGAATGTCAGCTACAGCGGATTCAACACCAGCTGACTGCTCCGTAGTTTTTTGTTCCCTGTTAGATGCTGACTCGAGCTGTCGGTAGGCTTCCAACAGGTATTGCGTTATGGTGTCCCGTTTCTTGTTGCTTCGATCTCTTTCAGCGTTGAGCCAATTTACAATGAACCAACCCGGTACGGCCGCTAGGATAACGGATTCACCTTTCCACAGACATGTGAGTACAAGCATTAGAGCTAATGTCAGGATCCCCAGGGACTCATATCTCTTGTTAGGCCAATCGGAAATGGAACTTATTGCAAATTTATTGATTTGGCACTCCAGTTTGCCTGTGATTTTTTGCAGGCAACAAAACCACCCAACGGCACATCGCTTCATGTTGTAACCTTAATGTTCCGTTTTGCTCACTTTTAGCTGTTCCGCCAAAGCCTCAACCACAGCCCTCTGTAAGCCACTGCATTTTACAACATCGTCAGTCCCCATACCGAGTTGCAGCATGTTAACGGCGACTTCTTCACGACCTTCTTCACGACCTTTCTGAATGCCGATTTGCTCGCCCTCAACACGTCCTTTTTGGATGCCCTGATTAACAAGATACTGCGATATCGATTCCATATTACCCCTCTGACTTTCTGGTAGTGCCTCATGTAACTCGTCAATGAACTCTTTTGCCGACCCCGCTTTGCCTCTGTCGACGAGATAGTTGATTATAGCACAAGCGAAATCGGTCTCGCCACGCTGGTCGATAGCTGCGAACAGCTGGGCCATTTCTGATAAGTATTGGTCAATATGCTGGTAATGCTTCATAGCCATCACGAGTGTGTTTAGCATGACATACTTGCTAAAATCACTTTCATTTGTCAAATTCAAATCTACCAGTTGGAAAGGGTTATACATGATATGCCTGGCAAGATCGCGATCTACTTCATCGAACAAATCAAGAAAATCCATTGACTGATCATAAGGTTTTTTGCCTGTAAAAAATGTCAAAGGATAGATAAGCGGTAACGGTTCGTTAGGGTGGGTTTTGCTATGTTGCTTCATGATGCTGAGCATATAGCGCCACAGACGCAGTGGCATGTAGCGATCGCTTTTTGACTGATTCTCGCATAGAATGTACAAGTAGCCGGGGCGTCCAGCAAATTTTGTGGAAAAAAGTAAATCGCAGCTGGTTCCACGCAATTTCTCATCAATGAAGGTGGTTGAATTCAGTTCTAGGGTTTCCAACTCGATGATGTTTCTAATGTGCGAGGGCAACAAAGCATCGAAAAACTCTCTGCTGACAGCTTTGTGCTTTAGTACGTTTTTTATGAGCTTGTCGTGTGGTTGGTGGATAGACACAATTACCTATTTCCGAATCTGGTTAATTGCCGGCGATGCTAACTTAAAATCGTGTTGGTGGCTAGCTAGGGCTATTGTTTTTTGCTCGTCAATAGGCCGCGCGCTTTCTCCGTGATCGCAACCGTTGGCAATTTTTCAAGCCGACGTTCTCTCGTCTTGGCCACGGCGGCTAGTGCGCTGGTACCTACTGTTAATTTCCTGCGTATCCGGTTAAGGTGCAATAACTAAATTTTAGTCAACCCTCTCCGCTAACAGCACTGTAACCTTCTCTTTAAGTCAAATCTGGCCGGAGAACGTACGCTGAAAATCCAATTTAGTAACCGGACATTCAGGAAGTGCATTTGCTGGATGAGATGCTTGAGACTCAATTGGCATTTTCAGTGTATCCTTTTTATGTCTGGATACTACATCTCAGTCGCCATTGTACCTCAACCGGATACGCAGGGTTAACTTACTCACCAGGCAACAATAGCACATATGCTGCCATTATCAACTTATGTTTTACCTCGTTCCACTCTCCACAATCTGCATCACCCGCCTTTCGCTTATCTGGTACTTGCGAGCTAGGTACTGGGCACGGTTAAGCGTCTTGGCTGTCATGCGCTGATACTCCTCGCAGATGGCTGCATCGCGGTAGCCCTTTAGCTTTGATTGCAGCGGCATGTAGATGGTTTCGCCGGCATAGACAGCCTGCAGCCGCTTGGCCTTTTTAAGGCCTAAAACCAAAGCCAGAGGGCTGTCGGGCTGGACAGGGTGTAAGAACCCCGGGATTGTAAGCCTCGTGCCTCCGTAGGCGCCTCCTAGCTTAAAGGTATCGGTTACGCCGATGAGGTCGGCGATGTCGTCAAAGGTTGTTGGCATGGTTGGTTTCTCCATTGTTAGTGCCGTTGTTGCGCAAGGGTTCCAGTACAAAAATATCTCAAAGCAGATAAATCATTTATAATTCAATGAGTTAACAAAAAAGGTTCCTCCGGGTTCCACTACTATTTTTTGCACAGGAACCGATTTTTTCCTTTTAAATCATCATGTTACAGCCGAAAAATCAAAAGGTTCCACGGTTCCACTAGGGTGAAGGGTTAGCCTATATAAAAAATAACATGTCAGGAAAATGCCAAAAACCCAAAAAAAAGCCAAAAACCCCAAAAAAAATGTTTTGATACTCTTTTACTAAAAGTAGTGGAACCGTGGAACCTTTTACTGTTTTTTCATTATTTTTCAACCGGTTAAACAGGTTCCAGTATTTATTTTGTACTGGAACCCAGTGGAACCTTTTTACAAATTTTGGACGCAAAAAATCCTACCTCGGTGGATAGGCATTAAAAAATGAACAGGCGACGACTACATGATGGCATCCTCCTCGTACCCCAGGTACTCGCGCATTTTGAAGTGGTCTAGTTCTTGACCGCGACAAAGCAACCAGGGCCTCATTCTCTTGCCTCTGACCTTCACTGGTATGCCCTGCTTGCAATGGCGTTGCAGCAGCTTGAGTAATTGCTTGTCGTCAAGCTGCACCTCAAACGCCTCACATTCAGCAGAGTGGCGCATCTGATGCTTTATCTGCGCGAACGTCATCACTGGTGATCGTGGCGCTTCCATCAGATCCCAAAACAGTACTTCGGTCTGGGTACGGTTGTTATTAATCATACTCATTTTGGCGTCGTTATTTATTGACCGTTGCCAGTTAAACTGGCTCAAGTTACGACGCATTAAATGATTGTATAACTGTGTAATACCAGGGGTCTCCAGCCACTGGTAGAGCTTGTGGTAATAGTCATTGTCCTTAGGCGTATCTGGTCCCATAAACACGTTGATTCGCCGGTCCTCTTTCGTCAGCACTAACGCATCAGGATGGTTAGACATAAAAAAGAAGTTGGTGTACACCGGCTGCGTATTTTTGGTGCCAAACTTGATGTTGATTTCCAAATCGTCTTCTGTGAGCAAATCACGGATGCTGTCTGAGATAGCGTAGCGTTTATCGCCTTCTTTGACTTCTTCGATTGCGCAAAACAAACTGTTGTTTAAGTAATCGTGGAAATTATTATTCTCACCGCACAAGAATACCATTTTAGTTTTGGTACAGTTCCAAGACCCTAGCAGTTGCATCATAAGCTTGACTAACCAGCCACGCCCTGTGCCATGCGCAACGGAGATGTGCAGTGGTGTCACTTTGCAGCGGCGTTTGGGATGTTGCAAGTTAAACGCCATCCAATCAATAAACCACTCATGTTCTGACGCTATAGGGAAAAGGTAGCGGGTGTGGTTAAAGAAAACGTCTAGCCTGTCTTCATTAGTGGTGTGTTCAAACACAGGAAAATAAAATTCATTAATCCAATTCAAACCATATTCATCTTGTATAATGCGTTCCTCACCAGGTCGGTAACACGTGCTTTGCGCTGTCTTCCTCTCAGGGTGCGCTAACCACGTACGCCATACCATTTCAGCCCTGGTTTTTTCTGGGTTTCTATGCGTAGGCGTCGGTATGGCATGTATGCAATTGGCGGTCACGTTTTTAAACTCACAGAATTTTGAAATACTGCAAAAAGCAGGCTTATGTAAGTCGCATATTCTATCACCATCCTCGATGTAAACATAGCGCTCGAGGAACTCACCGAGTAATTGTCTATCGGTTTCTGCGTGAGGTAATTGCGTCATGCTAACGATGCTAGCTGCAGTTACTGGATGTGGATTGTTTAGCTTAAATGAAGCCCATTTACGCTGCATTTCTTCTGCATTGTACTTATTGCTTTTGCTACTCCACTCATTCCACAAATCAAAACCTTCTGCATTACCCTGATGCTGATGGTGTAACGCCATGCCTACTTTAATCCAGGTGGAATAATCCTCCGCGTTAACGTGATTTAACTTATCTTGTATGTTATCAACGACAATCGGCAGCGCATTGATAGATGCTGTTAGCGTATTGTGTGGCGTGCTCTCTTGTAGTCGATTGTGGTCAGACGTGCACGGCCACGTCGGTGGAACTATGCTGCTGAAGTATTCAATCAGTTGTTGCGCTTGTATTTGCGTTAAGGTGATTAAATCGTCGCGCTGAATATCAGCGAGTGCTTGTTCTGAGATCCAAGTATAAGGTCGCTGTGTTTTAGGATGTATGCCGTAGGCCACAAACTGTTGACCGTCACCCATGATTTCTATCTGGTGTTTTTTACCCGCTTGGTCTTGATAGATGGGACTGCTGATTTTGTTAAATGGTCTATCGGTGCGATACGGCAACAACAGCTTTGGTGCTTCACCCACGCGCTGTGCGGATATGCCTATTTTCTTTTTGATGTACTTGAGTAGCTTTTCGATGATTTGGGCGTCGCGTACATCGATATCAATGGCTGGTGTGTGTTTCGTTAAAATGCCTATACCAGCAAACTTAAAAGGTCCTGCTAACCACTCTAGCAGTAGTCTTTCATCAGCATAGATAGCCTGCCAGTTGTTCAATCCTTTGGGAAATTTATATCCCGGTTTAATCGGCACAATGCTGTAGCCTTTGCGGATTAACGCAAGACCGTATTTTTTTAAGTAAGCACTTGTGTCATGTGTGTGATTCATATAGCATTGCTCTCAAATCAGGGCGAGTGTGGACACGCGTCTCTTGGTTTTCTCTTTGTGCCTCAAGGGCTACTTTTTGTGGCCCTTGACCCTTTGAGCCTAGGGTACCTCTCTTCAATTACTCCCAAAACGCATTGACCAGTAGCAACGGCCTCTGACACTTCGCGATATGCTCTTTCTGCCTTGACGACATCGGGAGATTGGCTCATCTCTATCATGGAAATCTGTGCCTCTGCTTGCTCTCTGGTGAGAGACACTGTCATTTCAGTCTCGCTGCCGGTGCTTTGAGTAGACTGACGTGTTACGACGGTAACATTTGCTATGTGGTAGACCTCATTCAAGTAATCCAAGCGTACGCTTTCCGGCATGGCAGCGACGATGACGTGTTCCATTGCGAATAAGCGTTCAGGCGAGGCGGAAACCTCTTGGTAGTGGCCTAGCCAGCGGAAGAGCTTTTGCGTGTTGACACGCATGTCGTTGCACAAGTCGTCTGACTTACTAAAGACGACGTTGTCCTTGCGCAAGACATCAGTCATCTCCGTCGCTTGGATTTGCTCGACTATGTGCGAGCCTATGACCTGCCGGTCGGTTTTGGCTTCGTTTAGCCAGTTGTTGATGGCCGTCATTAACAAGGCCATGCGTGTTTGTGAATACGTTTTCATGCGTTGTCTCTCCGATAATCTTAAGCTGCCTTTACTGCAGAGGGGACCTTGTGGTCCTCGAACTTCAGGGCACCGCCAGTTATCTCTTCCAGCTGGCGGGCTCTGAGCTCGGGGATTTGTTCCTTCCACGCACCAACGGCAGCGGAGGTAATGCCTAATGCTCGAGCAATTTTTGTGTTACTGCCAAAATAGCTGACGACTTTGTCTTTCCTCATGATGGTCTAACCTCTCAATTGTAGCTAAAACTACATTTTTACAGGTAGGTGCTATCTTCGTCAAGATGAATATAATGTCAACTTATCTTTACATGAGAAAAAGTTATGATTTCAAAGGATGTTGGTGCTAGAATTCGTCAGCGTAGAAAAGAGTTAAAACTTACGCAGCAACAAATAGCACACAGTGTTGGTTGTTCTCGCGTAAGTGTTACTCAATGGGAGATAGGGGATAACTATCCTGGTGGTGCTAATTTGTTAGCGCTAGCAAAAGTGTTGGGATGCAGTACGGATTGGATCATGTACGGCGCCACACATTCTAATGATGATGTCATTAATACCCCCCAAGAACGGACTTCGGAATGGAATCAAACGCATGGGTCGCCAATTTTAGGGCGAATTCCTTTAATTTCATGGGAAGAGGTTTCAAATTACATGCTGCACCAAGATGATAGCAACGAAGAAGTTAAAGTTATCGATTATTTACCCCGCATAGAAATAACAGGTCCTAATGCATTTTATGTGACCATGCAAGGTGATTCGATGGTGGCGCCACCGGGTGGTGCTGTGTCTTTGCCTGAGGGCACAATCTTACTTATTGACCCTAGCTCCACGATCGATGTAGGTGACTGCGTCGCAGCCCTAGTGGGTGGTGCTATGGTTGTAAAAAAGTATGTGCAAGACGGCAATCACCATTTTTTAATGCCTTTAAATTCTAGTTACACAGCTGTTCGTGTTGATGAGAGTTGTACGCTAGTCGGCCCAGTTTTGGGTGTATATAATCGGCTAAAACGAGCAGGCAGTAGAAAATCTTAAAATGAGCGGGCAACGCAGCCTGGAGTTAAAGCAAAAAAGGCAACCGTTGAAGGCATCGGGTGTTCTATCACCCGACCCGGTTTCGCTCTGTGTAGCGTGCGCATAAAATAAATGTAAATTAAGCTACTTTTAGTATTGACATCAAGGTAGTTTAAAGCTACATTTATCCTCAGATCATTTCTGAGGATGTAAGCCAAATGAATCAGCAAAAATCAAACAGAAAACTACACCACATAGGGCCTAGCCCCCTTTTAGCATCCGTTAACGCGCATCTACGCAACCAACATCGCTTGGTGGCGTATGAGCGTAAAAAGCATATTCTCGTTTCCAATCCAAATGCCAAATTCAATATTGAAGTCATTAAGACAACTTCGTGGGAGGCGCAATGAACAATATTGTGTCGTCGCTTAACAAAAATCACGTTAAACGCATTCTTGGCAAAAAGTTGCCAGAGCAATCGCAAAAACATCATGGATTCACAGCACAGGAGGATTTGTCATGCAAGAGCAAACACTAACGAGTATTACGCGGGATTTAGATCGAATTCTAACTGAGATGTTTAAGCCGCCCGTTGCATCACGATCCAACCCGCTGTCGCTGGCAGACGACGAGGGTGGTATGACGGCTAACGTCGCGACGGTTACAGCTGACTTTGAAGCCGTGCAGATTGCCGCTGGCATTGTGGTGGAGCAATTAGCTTCTAGCACTGTGGCGCAGATTTTACGGCAATTTAATGTCGATTGTTTAGCTGCACTTGATGAAGAGCATTACGCCGATTTTATTGATGCCTGTTACACGACCTTAAGCACCGGTAGCAACATGCAACAAAGGAGTGCCTGAACATGCCAATCACTCAAACGCAATCCATAGAACTCAGGCCATCTAACGCGGTTAAGTGGATGAATTGCCCGGCCTCAATACAGATGGAACACGGGCTGCCAGCAGAGGCAAGCAGCTTTGCAATCCAAGGTTCTTTCTTGCATGAGCTTGCAGCCAAATGCCTTATCTACAACAAGACGGTAGACGACGTGGTGTTTGAACATCTGTGGGACGACGATGCATGCTCTTTAACAGACGAAGAGATCGACATGGTCGATAGCTACGTGCAGTTTGTTAGAAGCCGCCTTGCCTCTGATTACGAAAACTCAACCCTACTGGTAGAGCACAAAGTAATGTTCGAGCAAGTGATACCCAATGGGGTTGGCACGGTGGATGCGGTTGTCATCAATGAAGGAGTTTGCCACATCATTGATTTTAAAACAGGGCACATACCGGTGGAGGCCAAAGACAATTACCAACTTATCTTGTACGCCTTAGGTGCAGTTTATACGTTTTACGAAGCCTGTTTTTGTGATTTGTTTAAGTTAGAGATTTTCCAGTCCTCGCTCAATCATGCAGTGTGTTGGGAAATAACGAGGGACGAGTTGTTGTATTGGGGAGCAATCATAAGCGAAAAAGCAAGATTTGCTTTGTCTAGCAATCCTGAGGTAATCCCTAGCACGGCAGCTTGTCGCTACTGCAGGGCACGTGGTGTTTGTAAGCCATTAGCGGAGCATTGTCTTAGCCTAATGACCAACGATGTGACTATGGAGGAGCAATTCAACATGCGCGAGATAAACAGCTTAACCATTGATGACATCGACAACATCTTGAGTAACCAAAGCCTAATCAATCTTTGGTTAAAAGCTTTTAATCAGACAGCCAAAGAAAAGTTACAACAAGGAACATATATGCCTAACCATAAATTAGTTGCAGGCAGAAAAACACGTAGCTGGAAAAACCCAGTGTTAGCCAGCGATGCATTAAAAGCCGCAGGACTAAAGGAACATCAGATTTATGAGAAAGAACTGATATCGCCTGCCCAAGCGGAAAAGTTATTGAGTTATCGCCACGAGGTGATGCAGCAGCACGTCGCCATTACACAGGGAGAACCTGTGATAGCACCTATCAGTGATAAGCGGCAAGGCTTGCTCACAAATGTGGAAGACGAGTTTAAAGACATAGTCGTTAAAGATGCAGCGTAAGATTTTATTTAAAACTATAGGAGAAAGACAATGAGAATTGAAAGCAACATGAAGACTACCGTTGTAGGGCGTTATTTAGGTGGTGATTTGTTTGTACCACATAAGGTGCGCGGCAATTACGGCATGGTGTTATTAATTGATGATGAAGCAGAGTATAAGATTGCTAACATTATTCAAGCGGTAAAAAACGAAGTCATCGATGTTAATAGGCCACGTAAATTAGAAATATGGGGCGTGCGGGTAGGTGACGATCCCGAGTATAGCCATACGTTTGAACGAAAGTTCATTCACGCCAAATCCAAAGATAAACCTAAGATCATGAAGCGAGAAGCGGGTTGCTTAATTGAAGTGACCGAAGAAGAAAGATTGGTGTACGCGGGTTGTTATGTGGCGGCATCGGTGCATGCCTATGCTTACCCTGAAGGCGACGACCATAAGCCAGGCATTTCGCTTTGTTTGCGTGGTATTTTGTTTGTTACGCATGGTGAGCCAATTGGCGATGTGATGTCACCGGATGAAGAGTTTAGGGATTTTAGTTCTAACTTCGGTGACGGACAAAGCTTAGATGAAGCAACCGGCGTTCACAGTAAGGCGGCATAAGGCAGAAAAACATGTTGACGCAAACTCTTAAAAAGCGTTATGCTTTCCCTGCACTGGCAAAATCCGGTGCCGGGATTGACAACCCGCAAGAACCACGAGCGCTAGCGCGCTCACACAAAGGTGCGCTTTTTTTATGTCTACTATTTATGGTGGGCTTTTCGGTGCACCTTCGGGTGGCCGCCTTTCGTGGTGCGGTATTGTCAACTCCGATTAGTCCACCACCTTATTTGGTGCAAAACTTTATATCGTGGTGGAAACAATTACCTAATTCGGGAGTTGCTGCCATGTATGATGCTAGTCGTTTATTGGATATTCAAGACGATCTCGATCGTCTGCTGTCACAAACCGGCGCTTTAGTTAACACCTTAATTGCCAATGATCACTTTACCCGCCTGGATAAAACTAGCCTTAGCGAGCTGTTATGGCTAGTCAGTGAGCGTATGCGTGATATTGCCGTTGCTAACACAAAATTAAGAACGGAGGTCATGCAATGAATGGCTGTGTGCACACTAACGTCATGGCATTGCAGCCATGCCTGTTCGCGTGTGGTTTCCAATGCCTTGCTTACGCCAATACCTCATAGGCAGCCGCCATGATTTACAATTATTTAAGACGATACAGTACTACAGCCTATGCTGATAGTGGTGAGATTGTATCGACAAAAATCTAGTGATAAGGATGTTTTTATGAATGAAACCTACTTAGAAAGAAGAGTTACCAAGCATGCCATCAACCAAGGTTGGTTGCCATTTAAGTTAAATGTTTTTGGACTAAGAGGATTGCCAGACAGGATTTATCTAGGATTTGGTCGGTGCTTTTTTATTGAGTTTAAAAGCAAAACGGGGCGCTTGAGCAAGATACAGTTCTATCGACATCAGATGCTGAAAAGCTACGGTTTGGCAGTGTACGTAGTTAACAATGCGAAAGATGGCAAGGTTATTATCGATGAGGAAACCAGACATGCCGCAAATATATAAGCCACACGCTTATCAAGCGCAAGCGATAGATTTTATGCTAGCGAATAAGCGTTGCGCTTTATTTCTTGAAATGGGATTAGGCAAGACCAGCATTACGTTGTCTGCATTGCAGCAGCTGCGCGCCGATAAACAAGTACACAAGGTATTGGTCGTCGCGCCGCTGCGTGTGGTGAAAAACGTGTGGGAGCAAGAATCCACTAAATGGCAACACACCATGCAATTTCGCTTTGCTAAGGTGATAGGTTCAGTGGCAGCACGAGAAAAAGCATTGGCGGCTAATGCCGACATTTTTATGATCAACTACGAAAGCCTACCCTGGTTGCTGACAAAAAAGGAATTTGATTTTGATACAGTGATTTTTGATGAAGCCTCTAAGATGAAAAACCCTAAGGCCAAGCGCTTTAAGATCATGAAGAAGTGCATACACGACGTCGACAGAGTGGTCTTGCTAACAGGCTCCCCTGCGGCTAAGAGTCTGTTAGATGTGTGGTCGTTATCCTATTTGGTTGATCAAGGTCAACGGTTAGGTAGGACCTTCAGTGCCTATAGGAACCAGTATTTTATGTCCGATCGTATGGGTTACCACTGGGAACCAAGGTACAAGGCTGAGGAACGGATATACCACAAGCTCAAAGATATCTCTTTGTCGCTGTCGGCAAATGACTATTTGTATCTGCCTAAGAAGATAAACAACGTTGTGACGATTCGGCTGAATAGAAGCATGCAGAACCAATACGCTGCTTTTGCACGTAATTTCATTACGCAGCTTACGGATGGGCACATCACTGCGGCTAATGCAGGTGTGCTAACCAACAAGCTACTGCAATTTTGCAATGGCGCGCTCTACACCGACGAACAAGGTAATTGGCAGGAGATCCATCAGTACAAGCTAGAGGCGCTGAATGAAATTGTCGAAGAGGCGATGGGGCACTCAGTGTTGGTGGCTTATCAATTTCAATCCGATCGTGTACGGCTTAAAAAACATTTTCCGCACGCAGGTCTTGCCACCGACGACGATGCCATTATTGCCTGGAATGCAGGGAAGCTACCCATGTTACTCGTGCAGCCGTCAAGTGCTGGGCATGGTCTTAATCTACAAGCCGGTGGCCATATCATCGTGTGGTTTGGGCTGACGTGGTCATTGGAGCAGTATGAGCAGCTGAATGCTAGGTTACACCGACAGGGACAGACCCAACCTGTGATGATCCACCACCTAGTTGTGGAAGGCACGATTGATGAAATTGTATTGTCACAGTTGGGTAATAAATCGATTACGCAGAATAAGTTGCTGGAGGCGCTTAAAAATGGTGTGCAGTATTAACTTTGGTTTTATAAGGGGTAAACATGAAAAAAAGTTGTCAAGATAGCGAAACGTCAGATCGTTTTATCAAATGGGTAAAGCTGAAGAAGTATTGCCAAGAATCTGGTGATACCTCGCATGCAGTGCATGCCAAACGGAAAAAGGGTATTTGGATAGATGGGCGGCATTGTATTGTTGCTGCAGATGGTAATTTGTGGATCCATTTAAAAGAGGTTGAACAATGGGTGGAGAACGGCAATCGGACTGTGTTGTAAAAAGCCCACCCGGCGTAGAAATACGTCGTTATAAGAGTGGTAAGGCAACTATCAGGATCCGCTTTTATTATAAGGGCATGGAGTGTCGCGAGACAATTAACCTTGAGGTTACAAAGTCGAATATCAGCTATGCGACTCGTTTACGTGCGGAGATAATAAATCGTATTGCACGAAATAATTTTCATTATGAGGAATTTTTTCCTAACTCTAAAAATCTTGTTCGTTTGGGCTTGTCACCAACGAAAGTGAAATTTGGAAAATTACTCGATGATTTTTTGTTGCGCGCGAAAGACACACTTGAGTGGAGTTCTTATTCAGGTTACAAGAAGGTAGCTGACACACACCTTTACCCAGCATTTGGTGAGATGATGATACAGGATTTGAAGCCAGCTGTGTTAAGGGCTTGGATCGGTGGTTTGAATCGTACGGCAAAGACTATTGCAAATATTATGTTGCCGCTGCGTGCAGTGATAGGACAAGCTTTGAACGATGAGCTTATAGACAGCAACCCGTTTGACAAAATAGTCGTGTCAAAGTTGATCAATAAACAGACCAAGAAAAGTAACTTTAAAGTAGATCCTTTTGATCGGCAGGAAATCGGTAGGATTTTGGAGAGTGCCCATCATCAGCAAATAAGGAATTTGTTCCAGTTTGCATTTTTTTCTGGCTTGAGGACGAGCGAATTAATAGGGTTGGAGTGGAGCGATGTCGATTGGCTGCGTGGGATGCTACGCGTCACTAGGGCGGTTGTGAAGAAGCGAGTTAAGCAGCCGAAGACTGAGGCAGGGCAACGCAATGTTTTACTTTTGCCACCGGCTGTATTAGCGCTTGAGTCGCAAAAGGATTATACATTTGGCACGTCTGAAAGAATTTTTTACAATCCTAGCACAGGGCGACCATGGGACACTGATCATCAAATCCGTAGAACAGCGTGGATCCCTGCTTTAAAAAAGGCGAGCGTTCGCTACAGGAATCCTTATCAGACACGTCACACCTTTGCATCTATGTTGCTATCGGCTGGAGAAAACCCTATGTGGGTGGCGACACAAATGGGACATGTTGATATGGAGATGGTTATGAGGACGTATGGCAAGTGGATACCAGACAGTCGATCGCTTTCGGGATACAAGCTCATAAACGATTGGGGAAATATTTTACCTGTACGCCCGGCAGACGCCCCTGAGGGCGTCGTTTTAGATGATTTACCTTATAAATCAACGGGTTAAATTTTGGAGGCGGCGGGAATCGAACCCGCGTCCGCAAGCCTTACGCCCTAGGGTCTACATGCTTAGCCAAACTATTTATTTTTTAGTCACTCACCCCCCATTTGGCAGGGTTATAAGTTGACGATCTCCTTAGTTTTAGCGGTTTGGGTTGGAGCTACCCGCGCCGCGATCTTGCATGCTCTTACCACCAAGACCAGCGTACAAGCGCACTGGGTTGCTGGACAACAGCTCGGTTTTTAAGCGGCTATTGCGACGATTTCTTCATCGTTTGCATTTATATTTTTTGCAGCTTTTTTTACGAGGATAGCTACATCCTCGGCATGCACCTGAAGGTTTCTTCACCCACGTCGAAGCCTGTCGCCCCCGGTACCGTCCTAAGTATAGCCTGTAATGAAATTAACGCAATTTAATATTTTTGTTTCAATAAGCGTTCGCGCTGGCGTTGCCAGTCTTTAGTTTTACTGTCTTGACGTTTGTCGTGGGCTTGTTTACCTTTGGCGAGGCCCAGCTCTAGCTTCACTTTGCCGCGATGCCAATACAGTTGAATAGCTACCAGGGTATATCCTTTGCGCTCCACGCTGCCGTAGAGTTTATTGAGTTCGCGTTTATTGAGTAATAACTTGCGTGTGCGTGTGGGGTCTGTGGTAATGTACGCGCAGGTGGTTTTGAGTCGAGAGATGTGGGTGCCTATCAGCCATGCTTCGCCTTCTTTTAGTAAGACATAGCCTTCACTGATGTTAACTAGCCTGGCGCGCAAGCTTTTGACTTCCCATCCTTGCAGCACTAAGCCCGCCTCGAAGCGTTCCTCGATGAAATAGTCGTGTTGCGCACGTTTGTTGACAGCAATGGTACGTTCGATTTTAGGTGTTATTTTATTCATAAGTCGCCCAGTGTAACCTAAAAGTGGGCGTGAGCAGAATAGGGTGCGGATTAAAATACATGTTACTTGAGTGTTGCGGGGAAATATTTGAAAATGCAGCCTGTCTAAGCAGTACAGGTAATGGATAGAGAAAATAGATGACAACGATTAAACGTAGCGCCGTAGTACCCTACGACACAGCAGAGATGTATCAGCTGGTCAATCACGTAGAGAGTTATGCTGAATTTTTGCCTTGGTGCAAAAGCAGTAGGGTATTGCAGCGTACGGAAGACGAAGTGCGCGCTACTTTAGTTGTGAGTAAAGCGGGCTTAGATAAGTCGTTTACAACGTGTAATCGGCTACAACGCAATAAAATGATAGAAATACGTTTGTTGGACGGACCATTTAAACAGTTACACGGTTTTTGGCGTTTCCATGCGTTGGATGAGCAGCGGAGTCGCGTTTCGTTGGATTTGGAGTTTGAACTGGTGAGCAGTTTTATGGATGTAGTATTTGGTCCTGTGTTTACACAAATAGCCAATTCTTTTGTGCATGCATTTTGCAAGCGCGCGATCACCGTGTATGGTTACCGAGAGATAGGATGATTAGTGTAGAGGTAGCTTACGCTACGTCAACAGAGCAACGTTGTGTCGGTTTGCAGGTAGTGGTGCCATGTACCGTAGAGCAAGCTATCTATCTGTCTGAGTTGTTGGCTCATTTTACCGAAATTGATTTGGCGTCAAATGCAGTCGGAATTTTTGGGCGACGCGTGACGCTAGATGCATTGTTGCAAGATGGCGATCGTGTAGAGATCTACCGTCCTTTATTGCTAGATCCTAAGCAAGCGAGGCGGCGTAGGGCAGTGTGATACAAGGGCTTTAATGCTTCTGCCATGCGTATCGCGTGAGTTTTTCGTCGGCGAAATATACGACGAGGTGTCGTTGCGTCGTTGTTCCATGATTACGATGGATGTAAATATAATCCCAGCGAGAAGTATCGAAGACATGCTTCAGGACGGGCGTGCCTAAGAGATATGTGACTTGCGCCTTGTTCATGCCCGGCTGGAGTTGTTGTACTTTTTCAGGACTAAAGACATTGCCTTGCTGTTGTGGTGGAACGTAGCCGGAGAGTAGGGTGCAGCCCGTGACTAGGGTACAAGCCAGTGTTAAGATGCAAAGCGAGTATTTTATCATGATGATGCCGATTGCCTTATACAAAAGAGCGAATGATAACGGATTTTTAGGCTGTTGCGAAGAGAGGAGTGCGAAGTGTGGATATTCAGGAGTTGCGTCTGCTTGGTTTGAAAGTCACTTCGCCGCGGATTTGCATTTTACAAATTCTTGAAAAAGCGAGTCAGGATCACTTACATGTGAGCGCAGAAGACATTTACCACACTTTAGTAGGCATGTCTGAAGATGTTGGGTTAGCGACTGTGTATAGAGTGCTTACGCAATTTGAAGCAGCCGGCTTGGTCAAGCGACATAATTTTGAAGGTGGACGTTCGGTATTTGAACTGAATCATGGTCCGCATCACGATCACCTTGTTTGTGTGAGTTGCGGTAAGGTAACCGAATTTGTCGATGAGGTCATCGAACAGCGCCAGGAGCTGATAGCCAAACAGGCGCAATTCCGTATTACCGATCATTCGTTGAATATTTACGGGTTATGCGCTGGGTGTGGTAGCTGATGTCAGGCGTCAGTCGCGACACGACATTTGTGCGGTTGGTTGGTGTGATTGAGCATTTCTTCGGCGTGGGCTAAGCTGTGTGACGTCACATGTTTACCGCCTAGCATGCGTGCAATTTCCCGAATTCGCTGCGTTTTATCTAGGGTAATCAATTGAGTCTGTGTTGTATCGTTGACGATTATTTTATTGACGAGCATGTGTTGATTGGCTTGAGCGGCCACTTGAGCCAAATGCGTGATACAAAGGATTTGTGCTTTGTCGCCTAGCCGTCGCAGTAATTGGCCGACTATTTCTGCAGTGGCGCCGCCTATGCCCACGTCCACTTCATCAAAAATGAGAGTGGGAGTTTGATAATGCTGTGCGATAATAACATGCAGCGCTAAGCTAATTCGCGATAACTCACCACCAGAAGCCACTTTATTCAGCGGTGCCAAGGCCTGTCCAGGGTTGGCTGTCACTCTGAATTCCACGGTTTCTAACCCGTGAGCGGCATACAGTGATTCTTTGTTATCGATTAATTCAATAGCGAAGTTGCCGCCTTGCATACTCAATGCATGCATGTTTTCAGTGACTTGTTGCGCGAGGCGTTTAGCACTGATGGCACGTTGGTGGTTCAGTTGTGTGGCGCAAGCGAGATAAATCTTTTCGTCTGTCGCTAATTCTTGCAGCAATGTATTGACACGCTCATCACACTGACTAATCTCATCTAACTCTTGTTGCAATTGTGCAATCGTATCGGGTAATTGCTCCGGTTTGACACGATGTTTGCGCGCCATGTCATAGAGTGTTTGCAGGCGTTGTTCTATTTTTTCTAAACGTTGTGGATCGGTGTGGGTATCGCGTGCGAATGATTGCATATCATAATGTGCTTCTTGTATATGGATACAAGCTTGGCGTAACAATCCAATGCTATTGGCCAATAATCCTGAAGCACCGGGCGTTTTTTCAAGTAGCGCAATGGAGTGTTGCAATTGTTGCAGGATAGGTTTTTCTCCATCATTGAGTAAATCTATGGTGTGTTGCAGGGTAGCTTGCGTCTCTTGGCTGTGTGACAGTGTGTGTTGTTCTTGATGTAGCATCTCAATTTCATTTTCACTGATTGCTAATTCGTGTAGTTCATCGAGTTGGTAACGCAGTAAATCGATGCGTGCCTGCTGATTGTGTTGGGGATTTTGCAATGAAGCTAATTTTCTGCGGGTATTATCCCATTGTTGGTGGGCTGCAGCGACTTGTTTGCTGAGCGCCTGGTGTTTGCCATAGCTATCGAGTATGAGTCGTTGTGTTTCACGGTTGAATAAACGTTGGTGCTCATGTTGACTGTGAATGTCTAGTAAGTGTTGGGTTAGTTCGCGTAATACGTGTAGAGGAACCAGTTGGCCGTTGACAAATGCGCGCGACCGACCATCAGCGGTTAAATAGCGACGCAACATGCATTCGTGCGCATCGTCTGGATTAGCAAGATGTTTTTGTTCTAGCCAGCTGCGTAGATGGGTGTAATCAGCAATGCAAAATACAGCACTGATATCGCAGCGTTCGCAATGCTGACGAATCAAACCATGGTTGGCGCGGCCACCGAGTAGTACCTCCAGGGCATCGAGGATAATCGATTTACCTGCGCCCGTTTCGCCAGTAATCGCAGTCATGCCTGCATAGAAGTCTATGTCGAGTTGTTCGATGATAGTAAAATTACGAATATGTAACTGTGTCAGCATGACCAAAGCCCATTCTATCTACAGGTGGCATGGTAGCATAAGTCTGAGCAACTATCACAGTTTGGTGCCCCAATGTAGTTTCGTGCGCAGTGTAGCGAAGTAGTCATAATCTTGTGGATGAATAAGACGTAGCATATGTGGGTAGCGTGTTATGCGGAAATGTAGGCTATCTGTCAGCGGTACAAAAGCTTGGCCATCACAGCTGATCCGGGGTTGGTAGTTAGGTGAGGGTGCAACGATAATATCAACTTGGTGGTGCCCATTGATAACGATGGGTCGGCTGCTTAGGGTATGTGGGAACATAGGGACTAATACCATGGCATCTAGGCTGGGATGTAAAATGGGTCCCCCTCCAGACAGCGCATAAGCAGTGGAGCCGGTGGGCGTAGCGACGATGAGGCCATCGGCACGTTGACTACAAACAAAGGTATTGTCTAGGTAGATTTCAAATTCTAGCATGCTGACGACATCACCCGGATTGAGTACGACATCGTTCAGCGCAATGCCCGCGTGCGTTGTGTGATGGGGGTAAAGGATGTCGGTTTGCAGCAAAAAACGTTTTTCTTCCAGGTAATTGCCATTAAGAACGTCGGCCAATTTGCTATTGAGCTCTGTGGGGTATATATCCGTTAAAAAGCCGAGTCGACCACGGTTAATGCCCAGCACGGGTGGACTGGTTGCGGTCACCAAATGGGAGGCTTTGAGCATGCTGCCGTCACCGCCCACGACGATGGCTAAATCACAGCGTTGAGCGATGATTGCCGCGGTTGCGGTCGTGATATGCGTAGCATGCGTAGCCGCGGCTAATTTTTCTTCAATTAGGATGCGATAATGCTGCGTGGCCAAGTAGTTTTCTAATGCCAGCACTGTTTCTACGGTGCCTGCGTTTTTGGGCTCACCTAGGATGCCTATGCAGGGGAATGGCACGTTCATTTTACACGGTTCTCTTTCCAACATAAGTTGCACTATTATACGGATTGCGCAGGCGCATACAATGTTTGAATTTAAATCAATTGATTTTGCTGGTTTTTTTTGCTTGAAAAGTTGTTTTTCGTCCCTATCTGACAGGAAGAGTATAAATGAGGCTGGAGTCTAGTGCATGAGCAAAAATGAATCTAGAGGCAATACGCAGAACCCGGACGCTGTGGTCGACACGCAATCAGAATCAGCAGTCGATAAGGCAGCAAGTAAGTGGGAGCAATTGATTGAGGCCGCGGTGGGTGATGAACCCCCTGCAGCAACCGGTGGCGAGGCGGTGGATGTTAGCGAGTTGCAGCAAGAATTAGTTCGGTTACGCCAGTTGGTTCAAGACAAGGAAGCGTACGCATTGCGCATTCAGGCAGAGTTACAAAACTTTCAGCGTCGTGCGGAAATGAATGTAGCGCATGCCCATAAATACGCGTTAGAAAAATTTATCGTCGCGTTATTACCTGTTGTGGATAGCCTAGAGCGCGGCGTGGAGACCTGTACAGAGCAGACGTTGTTGACGGTGAGAGAAGGCATGGAACTGGCTCTGAAGATGTTTGTGGATGTGCTACAAAAATTTGCTGTAGAGATCATCAATCCAGTGGGAGAAAAATTTAATCCCAGTTGTCATGAGGCGATGTCCATGCAGATAAAAGAGGATGTAGAAGCAAACACAGTACTACATGTGATGCAGAAGGGATACGTATTGAATGGACGTGTGGTCCGACCTGCAATGGTCATTGTAGCACGGAGCGCGTAGAGACTACCGGTTTGAGTCAAACGCCCCTAGCCAATGTGGCTGCGGCATGGCGATTAGCAATTTAACGAGGAGACTGAAATAATGGCAGAACAACGTATATATACAATTGGTATTGATCTGGGCACAACGAATTCCTGTGTTGCTATACTCGAAGGCGGCAACATTAAAGTGTTGGAAAACAGCGAAGGTGGTCGTACCACGCCATCGGTGGTTGCCTACGCGGATGATGGGCAAGTGCTAGTGGGTTTACCCGCAAAGCGTCAGCAAGTGACTAACCCAGAGAATACGTTCAATGCGGTTAAGCGTTTGATTGGGCGCAAATTCGAAGATCGTGTGGTGCAAGAAGATTTAAACAAAGTACCTTATAAAATTGTGAAGGCGGATAATGGCGATGCGTGGGTTAACTCGCGTCAAGGTAAGCTCGCGCCACAACAAATTTCCGCGCAAGTGTTGGTGAAAATGAAAAAAACGGCGGAAGAATATCTCGGTTATCCGGTGACGGAAGCCGTAATTACTGTGCCTGCTTATTTTAATGATGCACAGCGTCAAGCGACAAAAGATGCTGGTAAAATAGCGGGACTAGAAGTGAAGCGTATTATTAATGAGCCTACTGCTGCGGCATTGGCTTATGGTATGGATAAAAAGCGTGGCGATTGTGTGGTTGCCGTATATGACTTAGGGGGTGGTACGTTTGATATTTCCATCATCGAAATGGCCGAGGTAGATGGTGAGCACCAATTTGAGGTGTTAGCAACGAACGGTGATACGTTCTTGGGTGGTGAAGATTTTGATATGCGTTTAATTGAGTTTTTGGCCAATGAATTTAAGAAAGATCAAGGCATTGAATTGCGCAATGATCCGTTGGCACTGCAGCGTCTAAAAGAAGCCGCAGAAAAGGCAAAAATCGAATTATCATCGACCGAGCAAACAGATATTAGTTTGCCGTATATTACGGCTGATGCCAGTGGTCCCAAGCACTTAAATATTAAGCTGACGCGTGCCAAATTAGAATCCTTGGTTGAAGACCTCATCGAACGTTCCATTGAGCCTTGTCGTGTGGCGTTGAAAGATGCTGGGTTGAAAATAACAGAAATCAGCGATGTCATATTGGTGGGTGGTCAAACGCGTATGCCCAAAGTGCAACAGGCTGTGGCTAAATTCTTTGGTAAAGAAGCGCGTCGTGATGTGAACCCAGACGAAGCGGTGGCTATTGGCGCGGCGATACAGGGTGCTGTGCTGTCTGGTGATATCAAAGATGTGTTGTTATTGGATGTAACGCCGCTGTCTTTAGGCATAGAGACCCTGGGTGGTGTTATGACTAAATTAATTGAAAAAAACACTACGATTCCAACCAAAGCGCAGCAAGTTTTTTCTACAGCGGATGATAACCAAACCGCGGTGACCTTGCATATTCTGCAAGGCGAGCGTGAACGCGCGAGTGATAATAAGTCGCTGGGGCGTTTTGATTTGAGCGATATTCCGCGTGCGCCGCGTGGTTCGCCGCAGATCGAAGTGACTTTCGATATAGATGCCAACGGTATTTTACACGTGTCGGCTAAGGACAAGGCGACGGGTAAGCAGCAGTCTATTGTTATCAAAGCCTCTAGTGGTTTGTCGGACAGTGAGATTCAAAAGATGGTGCATGAGGCAGAGAGTCATGCCGAAGAAGATCGTAAATTTCGAGAATTAGTCGATGTACGTAACCAGGCCGACAGTCTGATTCATTCGACACAGAAAAACGTGCAAGAAGCCGGTGACAAAATCAGTGATGCACAGAAACAAGCAGTGCACGAGGTGATTAGTGCGTTACAAGCCGTGCTTAAAACCGATGACAGGGCGGTAATAGAGGCGAAGATGGAAGAGTTGACGCAATTGTCGGCGAAATTAACGGAAGCGTTGCATGGTGCGGAACAGAGTGCTAGTAACCCTAACCCGACAGAAGACGCTAATGCCCACGCTAAGAAAGACGATGCGGTTGATGCGGAATTTGAGGAAGTTAATGATAAAAATAAATAAGGTATTGTGCTACACTGCCTTGATTCGAAGATACCCCGTGGTTTGCCACGGGGTTTTCGTTAGTGTGTTTTAAAGAAAGATAACTGTTCAGCGACGGATAAGGTTATATGGCAGATCAAGATTATTATCAATTACTGGGTGTTGCGCGCGAATGTTCGCCGGAAGAACTAAAAAAAGCCTACCGTCGTTTGGCGATGAAACATCATCCTGATCGCAATAAGGGTGATCAACAAGCAGAAGCTAAATTTAAAGAAGTGCAAGAAGCTTACGACGTATTATCTAATCCAAAGAAACGTGCGGCATACGATCAATTTGGTCGTGCCGGTGTTGATCCCAATATGGCATCTGGCGCGCAGGGTAATGCAAATTTCAGCGATATTTTCGAAGATATTTTCGGTAATATTTTTGGTGGAGAGCAACAGGGTAGACGGGGCGGTGCAGGGCGGCGTGGCGCGGACTTGCGTTATGAGCTGGAGCTTTCTTTAGAAGATGCTGTGCATGGCACTAGCACCGAGATTAAAGTTCCCACTTTAGTCGGTTGCAAGACGTGCAGCGGTTCTGGTGCCAAGCCTGGTACGCAAGCGAAAACCTGCACGACCTGTAACGGCGTGGGACAAGTGCGCATGCAACAAGGTTTCTTTTCTATTCAGCAAACTTGTCCGCATTGTCATGGTAACGGCCAAGTCATCACCGATCCCTGTAAAGATTGCCATGGACACGGTGCGGTGCGTGAACACCATACTTTATCCGTGAAAGTACCAGCAGGTGTCGATAACGGTGATAGAATTCGCTTGAGTGGCCAGGGTGAAGCGGGGCCATCGAGTGGCACACCGGGTGATCTCTACGTACAAATCAACGTGCGTCCACATCCTATTTTTACGCGCGAAGACAATAACTTACACTGTGAAGTTCCTATTAGCTTTGTCACGGCGGCATTAGGCGGCGAGATTGAGGTGCCCACACTAGGCGGTCGTGTTAAGTTAAAAGTGCCGCCTGAGGCGCAAAGTGGCAAGTTGTTTCGATTACGTGGTAAAGGTATTAAACCGGTGCGAGGTGGTGCGGCGGGCGATTTATTATGTCGCATTATGGTAGAAACGCCCGTTAATCTGACCGCGAAACAAAAGGCCATGCTAACAGAATTTGAGCAAGCGTTACATGACAATAAGCAACATGCGCCCAAAGCGGCATCATGGTTTGAAAATGTGAAGCGTTTTTTTGATAAAGCAGGCTGAGTAACGCATAGTCGCCAGCACGAGATGTTGTTACGGCTGTGCGTGCATTGCACGACGAGGGGATAGCCATGGCAAAGAGGCAGGTGATACAAGCAGATTTTTTAAATAGGTTACGCCGCGAAAATATTCCGGTGGCGTTATATCTGGCTAATGGTATTAAACTGCAGGGACAAATTGATTGGTTCGACCAATATGTTATTTTGTTGAAAGGAGTGACCCTACAAATGGTTTTTAAGCATGCTATATCCACCATTGTTCCCGCTTATATGCCGGAAGCGCCGGCGCAAACCCCCAGTTATCACGATCAGGAGTCTCCCTACGCGTGATAGAGCTGCAGTGTGTGGCAGACACGGCTATTTTGGTGCATGTCGCCTTTAGTAGCGCTGCTTCAATCGACACACTCACAGAATTCAAAAACTTAGTGCATTCCGCTGGCGTGGCGCAAGCAATGGTCGTCAATGCCACGCGGAAGGTTCCCGATGCACGTTATTACGTGGGGATGGGTAAAGCGCAAGAGATTTTAACCGCAGTACAATTGCATGCAGCAACAGTTGTTATTTTTAATAACCCGCTGACACCCGCACAAGAACGTAATCTAGAACGCTTGTTACAATGCCGGGTGATGGACAGAGCGCGGTTGATTTTAGATATTTTTGCGTTGCGAGCGCGCAGTTTTGAAGGCAAATTGCAGGTTGAATTAGCACAATTGCAGCATATGTCTACGCGTTTAGTGCGTGGATGGACACACTTAGAACGCCAAAAAGGTGGGATTGGTTTGCGTGGACCCGGTGAGACGCAGTTAGAAACAGATCGGCGCTTGCTGCGTGTGCGCTTGAAAAAAATTACCGCGCAGTTAGAGAAAGTGCGCCAGCAGCGCGAGTTGGGTCGTCAGGCGCGACGCAAAGCAGATATTCCCATGGTATCGCTGGTGGGGTATACCAATGCCGGCAAGTCCACCTTATTCAATGCGTTGGCACAGGCAGAAACGTATGTGGCCGATCAATTATTTGCGACGCTAGATCCGACCTTACGCCGTGTGGAATTTGCGCATGGTCATGCCTTGGTGTTAGTCGATACGGTGGGTTTTATTCGAGAATTACCCCATGATTTAGTGATAGCCTTCCGTGCCACGTTAGAAGAAACGCGTTATGCCAATTTATTAGTGCACGTGATCGATGTGGGTGCGGCAGAGCGAACCCAACAAATGGAAGAGGTAAACAACGTATTGCGTGCCATTGGTGCGGCAGAGTTACCGATGTTAGAGGTTTACAATAAAATCGATCAACTCGAACATGCTGTTCCCACGGTGGAACGTGACGCTATGGGTCGACCTTGTCGCGTGTACTTATCAGCACATACGGGGATAGGGATCAACTTACTGCAGGAAGCTATCACGGAGCTGGTTTATGATCACATGTTGCAGCGTGAGATTTGCCTTACTTCGCAACAAGGTCGCTTACGCGCACAACTGTATGCGCATCATGCGGTGCTGTCTGAGCAGATTGATGCAGCAGGAAACTGGTTGTTGTTAGTGCGTTTACCGCACAGAGACTTTGTGCGCTTGGGCCTCGAACTATGAGGGATGCAGCTTTGTGGCTACGTATTTATCAGGCGAGGTAATATTTATGCAGATATGGTGTGTGACACGGGGTGGCGTGGAGAGCGGCAAAAAGTTCATTGGGCGTTGATTAGTGCCTGGTGTCAATCGGTGATTTAGTATAAAGTGCGTTGCATTGCGTAAACTTAACTTGAGAGGGTGTTATGGCTTGGAATGAGCCAGGTAAAGGCGAACAGAATCCTTGGGGTAAAAAAAACGACGGAGCTGATCAATTGGAAGAATCCATCAAGCGCTTTAAGAAAAAACTAGATGCGTTGTTGAATTCTCCGACGCGGCGCGCTTCCAGTAAGGGTGGCCCGCATCTGCCTGTCGGTGGTGGTGGATCTATGATCCTTGTTATTGCTGGGATGATAGGTTTGTTGTGGGTTCTGCTGGGAATTTTTATTGTAGCGCCTGCAGAAAAAGCGGTAATTCTGCGTTTTGGCAAATACACAGAGACACTGGGTCCTGGTCCTCATTGGATCCCACGTTTTATTGAAACCAAGCATATTGTTAACGAGCAAAAAATCGCGAGTTATTCTTACCAGGCCGATATGTTGACACGTGATGAGAATATTGTGTCGGTGGATGTTGCCGTGCCTTATCGTATTAGCGATGCAAAGACTTATTTATTTAATGTGGTGGACCCTATCGAGAGTCTGCAACAGGCAACGGCCAGTTCGTTACGTCAAGTGGTGGGTAACACTACTTTAGAAATGATCTTAACGAAGGGACGTAATCAAGTGCGTCAAGAAGTGCAAGATCAATTAGTGGGTTTGTTGGGACGTTACCATACGGGATTAACCATCACTAATGTCGCGTTGCAACCGGCAAAGGCGCCGGAAGCGGTAAAAGAAGCATTCGATGATGCGATTAATGCCCAAGAAGATGAAAAGCGGTTTAAGGAACAAGCAGAGACGGAAGCAAAGACTTTTCAACAACAGGCCATTGGTAGTAGCCAGCGTTTATTGATTGAAGCAAAGGCCTATCAAGAGCAGGTGATATTAACTGCTAAGGCGGACACGGCGAGTTACCAGGCTTTGTTACCTGAATATCAACGTTCTCCACGGGTGACGCGCGAGCGTCTATATATGGACGCGATGCAGTCCGTATTGGAAAAGACGACTAAGATGCTGATCGACGTCAACGCGGGAAATAGCGTGTTTTATTTGCCGTTAGATAAAATTATTAACCGGGACCAGGCGAACGACGGCACGCCGGCAACGAACCTTACGGAGTCCACTCAGTCCGTTGTACCACCTTACCGGATTGCAACAGACTCTTCGCGTAACAGTAATACGACGATTCGTCCCGATCGTTCTTCTTTACTTGAAGGTTAAGCCAGGAGACGCATGATGAGAATACTCAGTACCCCAACTACATTGGTTTTATTTGCGCTGTTTATGTTGCTTCTATCGTCTTTATATGTGGTTAACGAAGGTGAACAAGCGATTGTGCTTAAGTTAGGTAAGTTGGTTTTCGATGACGAAACACAACAACCCGCGGTACGAGGTGCCGGATTACATATGAAAATACCGGTTATTGAGCAATTGCGTATTTTTGATGTACGTTTACAAACCCTAGAGCCTAATCCGTCGCGTATTGTTACTGCAGAGCAAAAGGATGTGATTGTTGATTACTTTGTAAAGTGGAAAATAAGTGATCCTGCGTTGTACTTCCAGCGTACCGGTGGTAACACGGTTGCAGCAAAGAATTTATTGAGTCAGCAGATTAATGACAAGTTACGTGCGGAGTTTGGCCACCGAACGATCGCAGAGGTGGTGACGGATCACCGTTTGCAGGTGATGGAAGACCTGCGTGCTCAGGTCAATGCGAACGCTAAGATACTGGGTATTCGTGTAATCGATGTGCGTATTAAGCGTATTGATTTGCCCGATGAAGTGAGTGCGCGTGTATTTGAGAGAATGCGTGCTACGCGTAAGGTAGTTGCTACTGAGCACCGCGCTACGGGTAGAGCGGAAGCGGAGGCTATTCGTGCGAGAGCACGCGCAGCGGCGTCGATCAAGATGGCTACTGCACAAGAAGGCGCTGCAAATTTACGTGCGCAAGGTGATGCAATTGCCGCTAAAATTTATGCCGATACGTATGGCAAAGATCCAGAGTTTTATGAGTTTTACCGTAGCATTAACGCCTATAAATCAGTGTTTTCCGACAAGAAAGATATTCTGGTGTTGCAGCCGGAGGGTGATTTCTTCCGACATTTCGGCAAGGGACCTGCAAAGCAGAACACACAACAACCTAAGGCAAGACCCTAGTTGATGCAGGCGGATTAGCGCTGATAGTGTCGTGAGATGTGGGTTGCGTTGATGTGTCGTTCCACGCTCGAAAATAACAAACGGATGTTGTTTGCCAGGCGGGTTGCGGCGAATGATGCTTGCGCGTTGTGTACGCATCGGTATACACCCGCCTAGTGTTTAAAGTAAAATCGGCGGGTAACTCCGTTAGCGCATGAATTTTAGGGGTGATGCCAGAAAGACGTTTCGTGTGCGATCATGCATAGGGTCACGGGGATTTGTTGTTCGAGCGCCCCCTAAAAAAACAAGAGTTATTCTAAAAAACGCGAGGCAGTGATATCCGTGGAGTCGTGATGGCTTGCATAAAGACTATCGAAAAGAGGTACAGAGGTTTAGATGAATAAGAGTGTAGTGGTTTTGGGTAGTCAATGGGGCGATGAAGGCAAAGGTAAAATAGTCGATTTACTCACGTTAGAAGCCGATGCGGTGGTGCGTTTCCAAGGCGGCAACAATGCAGGGCATACCCTGATCAGCAATGGCCAAAAGACGGTATTGCAATTAATTCCCTCTGGTATTTTGCATGAGCATGTACATTGCTTCATTGGCAATGGTGTGGTGGTTACACCGGATGGATTGCTCAAAGAGATCGATGCGCTAGAAGCACGTGGTATTTCTGCTAGGGAGCGTTTGCATATCAGTCCTGCTTGTCCTTTAGTATTGCCCAGTCATATTGCGTTGGATATTGCACGGGAAAAAGCCAAAGGTTACGCCGCGATTGGCACGACGGGCCGTGGTATTGGCCCTGCCTACGAAGATAAAGTATCGCGTTACGGTTTACGCGTGGGTGATCTACTCAATCCGCAACGATTTACCGACAAATTAACCAGCGTTCTGGCATATCATAATTTTATTTTGCAGCAATACTATGGTGTGGCGGCGGTTGATTTACAGCAAACATTGCACGATTACCTGGGTTTTGCCGCGGCGTTTGAACCGTTGTTAGCTGATGTTCCCGCGTTGCTACAAGAGTACAGAATACAGGGTAAACGCATTGTATTCGAAGGTGCACAAGGCACGTTTCTGGATATTGATCAAGGTACTTACCCTTTTGTGACTTCGTCGAATACGACGGCGGGTGCTGTTTCTACCGGCAGTGGGTTTGGTCCTAGGCACATTGATTATGTGCTGGGGGTGACGAAAGCCTATGCTACGCGCGTGGGTGCAGGCCCGTTTCCTACGGAATTATTTGATGATGTGGGATCACAAATTGCCGAGCGCGGCAAAGAGTTTGGTAGCAATACGGGACGACCTAGACGTTGTGGATGGTTTGACGTTGCTGCGTTACGGCGCTCCGCGCAATTTAATAGTTTTTCTGGTTTGTGTATTACGAAACTAGATATCCTTGACGAATTGCCGAGTGTTAATCTCTGTGTGGGCTATGAATATCAAGGCAAGGTATTACGTAAACCGCCTTTGCTCAGTGAGGATTTAGCCGATTGTAAACCAATTTATCTCACCTTGCCTGGTTGGCAAACCAGCACTTTTGCTGTTACCTCCTGGTCTGCTTTACCGGTCAACGCGCGTGCTTACTTAGATAAACTAGCGGAGCTTGTGGACGTTCCCATTCACATGATATCCACCGGCCCAGAGCGCGATCAAATCATTATGTTGCAAAATCCATTTGCATAATGGCATCCGGGGAAGAAGGATGCGAGCTCATTTGTTCGTTCGCTGTTTGTGTTGTTACGTGATGGAGCAAAGCATGAGCACACAGGGCATGACGCTCCTGGGCTCCTCTCTGGTCGCCGTCGCGCGAATTTATTTCGCGCAAGCAGCGATGCAGGAAACAATCTCTGTCGCTTACGGCCGAGTTGTTGAACAACACCGTTCATTATGACGGCGTTAAATATCCTGGGTAAGATCTATATCTCATAAGCTATTTTGTGGTATTCTCTCGGAATTTATACCATATCGGCGTGGAAAGCGTATGTTTGCAGGTATGTTTGCTTCGCGATTAGGCATCTGGATTGTGGTGGCAGTTGTTGGCACAGGGATGATTCTTGGTCTATGGGGATGGCAGACACTGAATGATCCCCTTATTTTTCCCATTCACAGGGTGAAAGTAGAGGGTGAGTTCATCTATGTAAAGCGGGATGCGGTGCAGCAGGTGTTGTTGCCTGTGGTTGGCAACGGTTTTTTTGCCGCGGATTTATCTACGATGAGCAAAGAATTGTTGTCTATGCCATGGGTCGGTAAAGTATTTGTACGGCGTGTATGGCCCGATGGATTGTTAGTTCGCATAGAAGAGAAAAAGCCTTTCGCGCATTGGGGCAAAGGCCAATTGTTAGCAAGAGATGGTGATTTATTTACGCCTGATAATGCAGCGGTAGCGGGTGACTTGCCTTGGTTTTGGGGCCCCCAGGGATCGCGGAATTTGGTGTTAACGAATTACTTAGACATGAATAAAATGCTAGCTGGAATAAATGTAACGATAAAACAGATAGAATTAACCATGCCACATGCGTGGCGCTTGTGGTTAAGTAATGGGATGCGTTTGGAATTGGGCAAGGAGGATGCATTGCAGCGATTACAGCGATTTATTGCTGTATATCCACAACTGTTTGCTGCGGCGCCCAAAAACGGTGTTGATTATGTTGATTTACGCTATAGCAACGGTATGGCAGTGCGTTGGCGCGATCACTGAGGTGGGGGGTAATGAAGGCAGTGGCAAAGAAACCAGACAAAAATCTAATTGTAGGCTTAGATATAGGCACATCCAAAGTGGTTGCTTTGGTTGGTGAAGTAACTGCCGAGAATGCGATTCATGTCGTGGGGCTGGGCACGCACGCATCGCGTGGACTCAAGCGGGGCGTGGTTGTTAACATCGAAGCGACGGTGCAATCTATACAACGTGCCGTGGAAGAAGCGGAGTTGATGGCGGGTTGCCAAATACGTGCGGTGTATACGGGCATTGCGGGCAGCCATATTCGCAGTTTGAATTCACACGGTATTGTGGCTATACGCGATAATGAGGTTACTCAAGCAGACATCGATCGGGTTATCGATGCGGCTAAGGCAGTGGCTATTCCTGCCGATCAGCGCATGTTACACATTCTGCCGCAAGAATTTATTTTAGATAATCAAGATGGTATCCGTGAGCCTATTGGCATGTCAGGTGTGCGCTTAGAAGCGAAGGTGCATATTGTCACCGGTGCGGTGAGTGCCGCACAAAATATCGTAAAATGCGTACGTCGTTGTGGTTTAACGGTGTCTGATATTATCCTGGAGCAGCTGGCGTCTAGCCATGCGGTACTGACTGAAGATGAAAAAGAGTTAGGGGTTTGTTTGGTGGATATCGGCGGTGGCACCACGGACATTGCGGTATTTGCTGATGGCGCGATTCGTCATACGGCGGTGATTCCTATCGCCGGTGATCAAGTCACGAATGACATTGCTATTGCGTTGCGTACGCCAACCCAATCTGCAGAAGAAATCAAACTTAACTATGCCTGTGCTGTGGTGGATTTGGCGAATGCAAACCAGACGATTGAAGTGCCTAGTGTGGGTGAGCGTCCAGGGCGGCGTATAGCAAGCAAAGTACTTGCCGAGGTAGTAGGCGCACGTTACGAAGAATTATTCAGCCTGGTGCAGGCTGAGTTGCGACGCAGTGGTTTTGAAGACTTAGTGACAGCCGGTATTGTGTTGACGGGTGGTGCATCTGCTGTTTCTGGTGTCACCGTGTTGGCTGAGTCGGTGTTCCAAATGCCTGTTCGCTTAGGCATGCCGCAGCACGTTAAAGGAATGTCGGATATCATGCAAAATCCTGCTTATGCAACCGGCATCGGTTTATTATTGCACGGTTATCAGCAACAGACGGAATACGGGTACGATCCCGCGTTGGGTACGAGTGTCAAAGGTTTATGGGGGCGCATGCGTAGTTGGCTGCAAGGTAACTTCTAAGATGATGGCAGACAATCGTGCAGGTTTTAAAGGAAAAATCTCGCCCGCTTGCGGGTGAGGCAAAGGGGATTCCAGAGGGGAGTCTATGCAATAGCTCAACCTCGGGTCCCCTCCGCGCGAATTTATTTCGCGCGGGCGAAATCAATTAAGGAAACAATCTCGGTCGCTTGCGGCCGCGTTGTTGGAGCGTTTATTTGTAGGTTTTTGAGGAGAACTACGATGTTTGAACTGATGGATAAAAGTCCGCAAGAAGCAGTCATTAAAGTCATTGGCGTGGGCGGTGGCGGTGGCAACGCTGTAGAGCACATGTTGCAAGAAAATATTGATGGCGTGCAGTTTATTTGTGCCAACACCGACGCACAAGCACTGAAAAATTCACATGCGATGATTAACATACAGTTGGGTAATCATGTTACCAAAGGTTTGGGTGCGGGCGCCGATCCGACGATTGGCCGTCAAGCCGCAGAGGAAGACAGAGAACAATTGCAACGTTTACTGGCAGGTTCTGATATGATTTTCATAACGGCCGGCATGGGTGGTGGTACGGGTACGGGTGCCGCACCGGTAGTGGCGGAGATTGCCAAAGAGTTGGGTATTTTAACCGTTGCTGTGGTGACCAAGCCATTTTCTTTCGAAGGGCGTTTGCGTATGCAGATAGCGGAGCAAGGGATCCGTGAATTGGCACAGTATGTCGATTCATTGATTACTATCCCAAATAACAAATTACTGAGTGTATTAGGCAAGAACGTTTCCTTACTGAATGCGTTCAAAGCAGCAAATAACGTGTTGTTAGGTGCAGTGCAGGGTATTGCGGATTTGATCACTAAGCCGGGTTTGATTAACGTGGACTTTGCTGACGTGCGCACGGTGATGTCGGAGATGGGTATGGCGATGATGGGTACGGGTTGCGCTTCGGGTGAAGAGCGTGCACGCCAGGCCGCTGAAGCAGCTATTGCGAGTCCGTTGTTGGAAGACGTCAATTTATCCGGTGCACGTGGCGTGTTAGTGAATATCACGGCTGGCATGAATATGTCGATCGGTGAGTTTGAAGAAGTCGGTGATGTGATCAAGAGTTTCACCTCGGACGGTGCCACGGTGGTGGTGGGAACGGTGATTGATCCAGATTTAACAGACGAAATGCGGGTAACCGTCGTTGCGACAGGCTTGGGTCAAACCGCAGAGGTCGTTAAAGCCACGACGGAAGCGACCCGGAGTGATGGCACATTAGACTACCATCGTTTAGAGCGGCCTACGGTCATTCGTAAGCATGCCACCAATACGTTTACTAAGTCTTCTACACCCATCACTGAAACGATGGCTAGCCAAGACATGGAGTATTTAGACATTCCTGCGTTTTTGCGTAGGCAAGAAGAAGTCTAGTATTGTAGGCGATAAAAAATTCCTTGCAGCAGGGAGATGGCCCGCTTATAGCTCGGGCGGAGACGCTTAGCGTGTAAGTTTGCTGTAATGAAGTGTGGTTAAGGTACACTGTGTCGCGTTCAGTGCCTGATTTTTTGCAGGAGTTGTACAATCACAGTTTGTATTTGCAAGCTGACATGGTATAGTATTGCCCTTGTAGTAGAAGGCTGGCGTAAGCTGGTTGTAGAGTCCTAAAGATCGAGAAGTGAGAAGCCCTCATGTTAAAACAGCGAACGTTAAAGAACGTTATTCGCGCCACCGGCGTAGGCATGCATACCGGCCAAAAGGCATTACTGACGTTGCGTCCTGCTCCCGTGGACACGGGTGTGGTATTTGTGCGCACGGATCTCGATCCGATAGTTGCGGTACCGGCTACGGTGTCTAGCGTAGGTGATACGACTTTATCGACTAACTTGGTGAGTAACAATGTGCGTGTTGCTACCGTGGAACATTTACTGTCTGCCATGGCTGGTTTAGGTTTAGATAATGCCTACGTCGAGTTGTCGTCCCCTGAAGTGCCCATCATGGACGGTAGTGCCGCGCCGTTTGTATTTTTGATGCAATCGGCGGGGATTGTCGAGCAGGATAAGGCAAAGCGCTTCATCCGTATCAACCGTCGCCTGGAAGTACGCGATGGTGATAAATGGGCGTGTTTTCATCCGCACGATGGTTTCAAGGTAACGTTCACTATTGATTTTGATCACCCCGTGTTTGTGCAGCGTGAGCGTCAAGCTACATTGGATTTTTCTACCACGTCTTACATTAAAGAAGTGAGTCGTGCACGTACGTTTGGTTTTATGAGCCAATACGAACAATTGCGCGCAAGGAATTTGGCCTCGGGTGCTAGCTTAGCCAATGCTATCGTGATCGATGACAGTCGTATCTTGAATGAAGATGGTTTGCGTTATCAAGATGAGTTTGTTAAACATAAAATTCTGGATGTGATTGGCGACTTGTATCTTCTAGGTTCTAGTTTGATAGGACACTTTGAAGGTTACAAATGTGGTCATGAACTCAATAACAGATTACTCAAGGAATTGTTGTTGCAGCAGGATGCCTGGTCTTATGTTACCTTTGCGGATCGTGCAGAGTGTCCAGTGTCGTACATAGACTTGATGGGCGCTGATTTGCAAAGTGAAGTAGCCTAATCACTGGATTTGCCGTCACCCGCGTGTTCAGCGCAGGTTTGAGAATATCCGTTCGCCCTGAGGAGATGTCCTGAGGAGGCGAAGCCGTCGCGAAGGGCATCGTCTTGAAGGGTGAGTGTTCGCTGAAAAATTAAGAATGTCTATCCGCTCTGAGGAGTGCGCAGCACCGTCTCGCTAAGGGCAACAATGTGCGGACTTTCGCACGATTCCTGTGGTTTTTGCCAATTTTTCCAGTCGCCTATGTCTTACAACTCCTCAATGGCATTATCACGTGTTATGGCGTGTCTTGCTAAGCGTTGCATAGCATGGCGCAAGCCGGTGTGTTGTATGGTCTGCGCGATGGCGGTCAGTGAAGAAGCGCTATCGCTTGACATGCTAAGGGTGTTGGTGATGCGTGGTGTGGATGGCGTTGCTATGGGTTGCACCAACCAACGGATGGTCGTGTAATTTGCCAACGCAGCATGTGTTTGGAACTGACGCAGCAAAGTGTAGTGCAAAAAGCGTAATTGGGTTAGCCACGCCGCGCTGCTCGCACTGATCACGAGGCAGCCTTGCTGTATGTTTGCCACTTGGCAGTTTGCAGCGATTTCAGCGGGCAGCAGTGCGCGAAGTTGTTGGGTCAACACGCGCAGCTGCCGCGCTTTCGCTAAGATAGATGCGAGTTGCGTCTGCATTTCTCCGGCAAGAATTTGCTGAGTAGTCTTATCTTTCATTGTACTGACTTGCATGGCAACCTTCTGTTAGAATAGCCCCATTTTATGCTGCTAGCGGGTAAATGAAAAGCGTTGCGTTTGAGATTTATAGTTAGGGAAAGATACATGGCCATATTGAGTAAAATTTTTGGTAGTCGTAACCAACGTGTGTTACGTCAAATGTCTAAGCAAGTTAAACAGGTCAATGCGCTAGAGGCGCAGATGCAGGCGTGTTCAGAACCACAATTACGTGCAAAAACTGCTGAATTTCGTCAGCGGCTGCAAGCAGGAGAACATTTAGATCAGATTTTACCGGAAGCGTTCGCTGTGGTTCGTGAAGCCGCGTTGCGCGTGTTGGGTTTGCGTCATTTTGATGTGCAGTTGATAGGCGGTATGGTCTTACATACCAATAAAATTGCAGAGATGCGTACGGGTGAAGGTAAAACCTTGGTGGCAACCTTAGCGGCTTATCTCAATGCGTTAACGGGCAAAGGCGTGCATATCGTTACGGTGAATGATTACCTCGCACAACGTGATGCAGAATGGATGCGACCTATCTACACGTACCTTGGTTTAAGCACTGGCGTTATTATCCACGGTTTGTCACAACAGCAGCGTCAGGCAGCGTACGGCTGTGACATCACGTATGGCACGAACAATGAATTTGGTTTTGATTATTTGCGCGATAACATGATGTTGAGTTTAGCGGAAAAAGTGCAAAGGCCGTTGCATTTTGCGATTGTGGATGAAGTAGACTCTATTTTGATTGATGAGGCGCGTACACCACTGATTATTTCCGGTATGTCACACGAAAGCTCGGAACTCTATCAGCGTATTGATAAACTGATTCCAGATTTGGTCTTGCAAGAGCAAGAGGAAGGCAGTGGCGATTACCATGTGGATGAAAAAGCCAGGCAAGCGTTTTTGACGGAAGCAGGCCAACAAAAAGTCGAGCATTTATTACGTAAAAGTGGCTTTTTACCGCCAGAAGAGAGTTTGTATGCGGCTACCCATATCGGTTTATTGCATTATGTGAATGCAGCATTGCGCGCACATAAGCTGTATAAGCGTGACGTAGATTATTTAGTAAAAGACGGCAAAGTCATCATTGTGGATGAGCATACGGGGAGAATGATGCCGGGTCGCCGTTGGTCTGATGGCTTACATCAAGCGGTTGAAGCCAAAGAAGGGGTGAAAGTAGAAAATGAAAATCAAACTCTAGCTTCTATTACTTTCCAAAATTATTTTCGCTTGTATGAAAAGCTCGGTGGCATGACCGGTACGGCAGATACCGAAGCGTATGAATTTCAGCAAATTTATGGTCTAGAAGTGGTGGCTATCCCGCCAAATAGAACCATGATACGGCACGATCACAAAGACGTGATTTATTTGCAGGTGAAAGATAAATTTGCCGCGATTGTTGACGACGTGCAGCAGGCGATTACGCAACAGCGTCCTGTCTTATTGGGTACCGTCTCGATCGAAAACTCGGAATATTTGTCACGTTTATTGCAGCAAAAAGGTATTACACATCAGGTGTTGAATGCCAAATTACATGAGCAAGAGGCGCGTATTATTGCGCAAGCAGGTTATCCAGGCGCTGTGACGATTGCCACCAACATGGCGGGACGCGGTACGGATATTGTGCTGGGTGGTAATGTGGAAGCGGAATTGGCTGCATTGGGTGAAGAACTGGATGCGGAGCAAAAAGCCAAGGTAGTGGCGGCGTGGCAGGTACGCCACGATACGGTGATTAAGGCCGGCGGATTGCATATCATTGGTAGTGAACGTCACGAGTCACGGCGTATCGATAATCAGTTACGTGGTCGCGCGGGTAGGCAAGGTGATCCCGGCAGTTCGCGTTTTTACCTGTCCTTAGAAGATAATTTGATCCGTATTTTCGCCTCTGATCGCATGGCGGCGCTGATGCAGCGGTTTGGTATGCAAGAGGGCGTAGCGTTAGAGTCAGGCATGTTGACGCGGCGCATTGAGGGTGCACAACGTAAAGTAGAAGGGCATAACTTTGATATTCGTAAACAGTTATTAGAATACGATAACGTAGCGAATGAGCAGCGTCAGGTGATTTATCAACAACGCGATGAGATTTTAGCGGCGGATGATATTGCGGATATGATCAAAGCGATACGTGATGATGTCGTCGAGCTCGTCGTCAGGCGTTATATTCCGGTGAATAGCATTGAACAGCAATGGGATATGGTCGGTTTAGAACAGCAACTCGTCAGTGATTTTAATTTACATTTGCCATTGCGCCACTGGTTAGAAGAGGATGCAACGCTGCATGAAGAAACCTTACTTGAGCAGATACGCGCTGCGTTTTTAGCCAGTTACGCAGAGAAAGAAAAACAAATTACAGCGGCAGCGATGCGGCAATTTGAAAAAGCCATTTTACTGCAGACCTTAGACACACATTGGAAAGAACATTTGGCGGCGATGGACTATCTGCGCCAAGGCATTCATCTGCGCGGTTACGCCCAGAAAAATCCTAAGCAAGAGTACAAGCGTGAATCTTTTGAATTATTTGCCGAGATGTTAGATGCCTTCAAATACGAAGTCATTAGTCTGTTGAGCTGTGTGGCGATTACGGAGGAAGATGCTGTGCATACCGTAGAACAACAGCAACGTCAGGCGCTAGAACACAGTCACTACGAATACCATCATGACAGCAATGTGACTATCATGCCGGAGTCATTGTCGGATGATTACCCGCAAGAGGCACATGATCCACTGGCGACGTATGTGCGCGAACAACCCAAAGTCGGGCGTAATGAGCCTTGTCCGTGCCATTCGGGCAAGAAATACAAGCACTGCCATGGGCAGTTAAATTAATGTCGGATCCGCAGTGGTGAAGTTTATCGGGTGAGTAGGGTATGACAACAGTAATCGATACGTTCAGCATTGCGGCAACTCAGGTTGCGGTGGGTGTGGTGTTGCGCGGCGATGAAGTGTTAGTTGCGGTGCGGCCGCAGACCGCCAGCTTACCTGGCTTGTGGGAATTTCCGGGCGGCAAAGTAGAAGCGGGTGAATCCATCTGGCAAGCCTTATGTCGTGAGATGCAAGAGGAAGTGGGTATCAGCGTTGAACGTGCGGAGCCGTGGTTACGCGTAGAGCACGATTACGGCAAGGGCCGGGTAGTATTGCACGTGTGGCGCGTGTTGCAATTTAGCGGGCAAGCATACGGTAAGGAAGGGCAGCAGGTGCAGTGGATGGCGTGCAACATACTCACCCAATTATCTTTCCCAGCGGCAAATGCTGCCATCATACAGGCGATTTTAGCCTTGTAACTCTCACACACTGCGGCATTACTGCTGTTCACCCCTAGACACACATTCCTGTACTACATCGTGTTCCTGTACCGCGTCGTTCTGCAACATCCCATACGCGCACAACGCCGCCAAGATAGCAAGGATACTCACGGCCAGTGGCAAGATCACAGAGGCGATAATAGCCCATCCGCCTAGCAAGCAAATTGCAGCATCGCCCAATGTGCGTAAGCCTAGCTGCGTGCCCATCACTTCCCCTTGTATGGCTCGGCTCGCGCAATTAGAAATTTGCACGGTAATACTATTGACGCCTACGGCAATACTCAACCCACTTAAGGCAAACCAAAAAAATGTTCCCCATGGGGTATGCCACACGACAATGAAGAAAAATACCATGGCAGTCATCGATAATGCGCCAATAAACAGGGTGCGACTAGACACACGCTCTGCTAAGTGATGCGATAACCAACCGTGACCTGCCGCTAAGGTGACACATAATCCCAAGTTATAAAAGGCTATCCCCAGTGAACTCATGTGCCAAAAACCCGCTAAATACACAGGACCAAATTCATAAAAAGTATCTACTGCCAAAGTAAATAAGGTGCTTACCCACAGCAAATGCTTGAGTGCCTTGTTCTTACAGAGTGTGCGTAATCGCCCGAGCAAATTAAACTGCTGCCATAGTGGTGTTGCCATCTGCGTTGGCGTGTGACTTTCTGCTAACCGTGAGTAAGTCAGATAAATAGCACATCCCATCAAGCATGCCGCGGCAGCAAATGGCAACATAGGCGAGAAAAAGCGCGACACCTCACTCGCGGCAAGCAGGCCCCCGAATAAGGGTCCGAACAAATAACCCATAGAAATCGCTGAGTTAATCCGCCCTAAACTTTCATATTTACTCACTTCGGTGAGATCAACCGCCATGGCACGCACAATAGCGAGATTACCTTCCATCACGCCGGTCAGTAAGCGACTCAATAACAACATCCATAATAAATGCCAATGCAACGCCAGGGCCGACAATACATATCCGCATAAACTCCCGAACAAGCTGATCAACAAGATTTTCTTGCGCCCGTATTGATCGGAAAGACTGCCTAAAATCGGCAACCCGATGAACTGCCCGAATGGATATGCCGCCAACATTACGCCTAACCACAAGCGACGACCCTCTGCGGTGGCGGCTGCAGAAAGCCAAGACGTCTGCTCAGCATGCAGAAACAGCGGGGGAAATATAGGATACGGCATGGAAGTGCCGATAAACCCAATAAAGACGATAAACCATAAAATAGGGAGTTGCGTACGTTCTTTTTCCATCGTGATTCTACTCAGTCTTCACACAAAACTCCCATCATACATACCTTCGCTGCAATGCGAAACGGTTTATGAGCGTTCGCTTCCTTCGACATTGGGCTAATAACACTGTGCGAGTAACTCTGCTTTAGTCAGTACGGCTTTTTCTGTGTTATCCAATTGCAAGCACACCTGGCCAGCGCGCAAGGCCAGCAGTCGGTTACCGTACTGTAAGGCAAATTCCGGTTGATGTACGGTCATCACCGCGGTGAGTCGTTGTTCCTTAATTATCTGCGCGGTCAGCTGCATGATTTTCTCTGCCATCGTCGGATCCAAGGCGCTGGTGTGTTCATCCAATAATAACAAATCCGGCTTATGCCTGAGATAGAGTGCTAAGGCTAATACTTGTTGTTCACCACCGGATAAGTGGCCCACGGGTGTGTGTAAGGCGTGGCTGAGCGCAGGTAGATAATGGTGTAACTGTTGTTGTAAGTCTTGCAACACTGTTTTTTTTGCCGCGGGCGCTTGTTTAAAGCGCGAATCTAATATAATTGCATTTTCGAGTACGGTTAAATCCACGAAGAGACTGTCAGCAACGGATTGATTGAGCGTGACGATTTTTTTCGCCAGATTATTTCTTTTATAGTCACTTAAGGCGTGTTGCTTGAAGTGGATGTCTCCATGGCTTGGTGTGTAGCGACCATTGAACAGGCGCAATAAGCTACTTTTACCCGAACCGTTACCTCCTACCAGCACCATAAAATCGCCTTGGTTTAGCTGCAGGGATAAACCAGCAATAATCGCCTGTTGGCGGCCAGCAACGGAAAAGTGTAGCCTATTACACTGTAAAATCGTCTCGTTCATGGTGTTGCGTTCCTCTGCCTAAGCGGGATAAAGCCAGGAAAAATATTAATACTATGCCTAGATTTAATTTGAGATAAATGGGTTGAATATCCGTACTCAGTAAGCCATGCAATACGGCAAAGTACAGCAGTGCACCGAGCAAGCAGCCGAGCATATCGCGTGGTGCTGAAAAAGCGTGTCGTGTGCGTAACAACGATGTCACTATCTTCTGGCCAATGATCAAGGTACCTATGGCGGTCAAGGCCATGCCTACACCCATGTAGACATCCGCATAACCATTCATTTGTGCCGCCAAGAGGCCAGCCAGCGCGGCTAAACTATTACTGAGTCCTAGACCCAAGGTGAGATAACGCTGCGGTGATTTACCGAGTTGTTGCAAGAGCCTGGCATTGGCACCAAAGGCTCGACACAGCAAACCACAACGGCTATGTAAAAATACAGTCATCGCCAGCACTAAGCACAGCGCACCACCCACCAACCACGCATAAAACAGAGTAGGATGAGTGAACAACAGGTCGTGAAAAAACAGCGGTGTGTCCAGTAAATTCAACGTGGGTCGTCCCATGATGGCAACGTTTACGCTATAGAGCATGAAGGTAGAGAGTATTCCCGCGATCAGTATGCTCACGCGACTGAACTTTTGTAACAAACTGACAAACACACCGCACAGGAAACCGCTGCCCAGTGCGAGCAGCGTGCACGTCGTTGCGCTGTAGCCACAGGTGATGCCTTTTGCAAATACCGCCGCACCCAACACAAAACTACCATCCGCGGTGAGGTCAACGACTTTGAGAATGCAAAAACTAAAGTAGATCCCTAAGACCAGGGGCAAAAACAACAGGGATTGTTGCAGTACGTCTAACATGCTTGCCTCTACTGCAACGCTTGCACGGGGTAATGTGCGTGCTGCGCGGCGTTGCCAATGACGTCTAGCGCAAGATGTTGCTGTTGTGCAGCCGCCGCATTGGTAAACACCACGTAGTCTTGCATCACATAAAGGGGTAGCTTAAGCGCAGCGGGATCAGCCAATACCTTGGCGGTGAGATTGGCGGCATCTATACCGGCTTGTTTTTCGCTGGTACCTAGGGCAAAGACCGCGCCGGTACGCACCGAACCGTCATCCGAGCTGATGAGGGGGATGTGACGCTGATTAGCGAGTTGTGCGAGGGTCGCTATGCCGCTGACGACTTTCAAGTCTTTCAGAATGAAAATCGCTTGACTGTCATCTGCCACGTGTTTACTCAGCCCGTATAAATCAGCGAGTTGCTGCATCATCAGTGTTTGCACACTAATGCCGTAGGAACGACAGGCTTGTTTGACCTGTGTTACTTGTTGAAATATTTTGTCATCGCTACTGTGAATCAAGGTGATTTTGCGTAACTGCGGTAATACCTGATGGATAAAGTTAATTTGCTGTGTCACATTGATTTCATCGAGTACGCCCGTGACATTGTCGGGTTTATGGGTGAGATCCGCAGAGATGGTGATGATCGGTTGGTGTGGTTCCATGCTGATGGCCATCAAGGCGGCAGTGGTGCCTATCGTCGCGATGACATCTACTTTGCTATGCTGATAGCCTTGAATGATAGCACGTTGCATATTGATATCGCCCTGCGCATTTTTAACGAGTATGCGAATGGGACCTGGATACTGCTGTGTAAGTTGCTGTTGAAATCCCGCGATAATTTCTTCCATCGCTTGAATCTGTATGGGTACCACCACACCGATGGTACGTGGTTCTTGCGCTAAACCCGATGTATTTAGGCAGAGGAGTAAGCTCATAACGGTGCTATAGAGAATGTATCGCATCACAGGATATCCTTTGGTTGAATAAAATAAGGTGACTCAAGCGCAGACGATTAAGATCGCCAACGACGTAACTGAATGGGGCGAAGCAGGTTATTTTTCATAGTAAACTCTTGTGCTAAGCATTGTACTCTTGTAACATTACACAAGTACAAATGGTGTGTCAAGGGGTTGGCGATGAAATATGATGTGACGCGTTTACTGGCGCATAAGTCGCAAGATGAGATAAAGCTATTATTAAATTTTTTCCTTACCCACAAAGAGCAACAAACCATAGCGGAGCGCGTGGCGGTCATCCAATTATTATTAGAGGATGAGTTATCGCAACGTGATATTGCTGCCAAACAGCAGATCAGCATTGCTAAGATCACGCGGGGTTCTAATATGCTAAAAACACTGAATTCTGCGCTTTTAGCTAAATTAACCGCGTTGCTTGCTCGCTAACATACGTCGGTACGCGTTGTTAGACGCCATGATAAGCCATGGTTCCGCAAAGCTGTGTTGATTATTTGGAAACGACAGGTACAAATCTACGTTGCGGTTGCGGGTCATCTGCTGCTGTTACCGACGCTTTTTCCCTGAAAAAATGACTAGGCCAACAACAGAAAGGTGATGCTTTAGGGTAGATGGGTGGTTCATCGGTAGTACTACTGCGAGCGATCTTATCCTGGGTTGAGTCGGTCTCTGTTGTGGGTGCCATCAGCACTGTGCCTATGTTCTCAGCGCTTACTCTTGCTAGCAAGGGGGGTGTGTCTGTAATCGTCGTGGACGGTCCTACGATATTATCCAATCGATCTAGATCGACCGAATCTTCTCGCCGAAACTCATGAGTTAATTGGCGGGTCAACTCTTGCTTTCTCAGAGGTGCTAATGGTTGTGGCGACTGTGATTGTATAAGCTGAAGTCTGTTGGCAACTGGACTTACACTGAGTAGGTGTTTGGTATAATTACTATCTAAGCTGCTGCTGGTATTAGATGAACTTTCTTCACCATATAAACGTTGAATATCGTCCGCTAATTTTTGCGGATCGCTACTTATGCCTATGCAGGTTGGGGTATAGACAGACATGTCTTTGATTTTTTGTTTAAACGCCACAAATAATTCGGCACCCGCTGAGGTTTGGCCTTGCCCCAGATCATTATCAAATAACACGATATCAAAGCGCTCTGTTGCAGTGGTGCCGGGCGTTAAACTTAGGTGTTCTTCTGCTTGTTCTTTGTTGCTTGCTATCTGGATGACGGCGTTGATAGTGGTTTGTTTTGTCTTATTAAACTCAGTCACAGACCGTGTAATTTTTTGGCTCGCTATTTTAGCGTTAATAGTACAGTCTTCAATTATCAATATGCGAATAGTATCAGTCGGTTGATGCATGGTTGTGTATGCCCCCTATTATTAGGTGATTATTAGCATAAGCACTTCCTTATCGTCATTGCCAAAAGCCAATTCGCACAGGCTGAATCAACTGGACGGACATGCTAAAAATTCAAAGTCTAGCATCAACAGGATTACATCCGCAAGCGCGCTTTATAGGGTGTTAGCGGTGACTGAATGGTAGTTTGTCACCTTGAAAAAAATCGTGTTTGTATTGTCGCAGTTGCAGCATACGACGCGAGATCCGTAGCGCGCGTACTGTCTTGCATGATATACCCGTAGCGAATAGGGTGAGGAACCACGAAGCTAAGCGTCTGTGTTGATTGCCTTGATCGGTGAGAACCATGGCGATGAACTAGGTTGGGAAAAACCCAGGCGTTGCATTTTGCATTTTGTTATCAGCTACCGGTGCTGTTGTATGGGGTTTAAAAAAATAAGCATAACACCGAGTCAACGGATTACTACAGCAAAAACTTTTTTTGCTACCAGCCTCTGGTACCAATGGCTGTATTGCGGTGGGTACAGTATTCTCGGTGAAAGGAACGGGGTCGATAGTGTCTATTGTATCCGTTCTAGAGGTTTCTGACGGATCTGTTTTAGACAAGGCACCTAGATCGCGTCCGTGAATGTTATTTACCAGTTGTTCTGTCAGCTGTTTGCGTGTAGACCCTGGAGAGGATCTTTTTGTATGGTGTTGTTTTAGCACGTGGTGCATGTCTAGTTTTTCTTTGGCATAGTTATGGTGAAGGGAATGAGTTGAATCATTCGATGTTGTGGAAGAGATTGATGGACTGAGATTGTCGCGCGTTCGCGTTAATCTTAAGATGTCCTGTTCTAATTTATCGGGATCACCGCTGATGCCTATACATGTAGGATTATAGTCGGGTATGGTGGTTATTTTTTTCTGCAGCGCCACAAATAATTCTGCGCCCGCTTCAGGCGCATCTTGCCCTAGATGATTATCAAATAAAACAATATCAAATGTTGGAATATTTGCTGTGTGTAAGGCGAGGTGTTGTTCTGCTTCTGCTTTGCTGCGTGCTTGTGTGACACTGCTTGTGAAATGAGTCTGGTTGTCTACATTAAATTTTTCGACAGCCTTATCTATTTTTGTTTTCATGAGTTTAAAATTAAAAGGAAGGTCTTCAATGACTAAAATAGAAATACGTTGATCGGATGCTTGCATGGTTGGGCACGCCTTATGTTGTTATGGTTCTAACGCGTCAGCTAAACACTTCCTTATCGTTATCCCCACAGCTAACTCGTATAGATTGAATTAACTAAACGGACATGCTAATGCGCCGATTCTAACATCACAAAAGTTAATTTCGCAAGAATGCCTGCCTGTGTTTTTACGGGTATATACCGCTCGTACTTCAAGATGATGCGAACGTTGATGGGTAAGTCGCGCGGTATATCCTGTTTCTAGACCTATACAAAGTAAATTTGTACACGGTCACCAAAGGATCGATACGCGATTCTCCTCTTTGGAAACCCCATCGCGTAGAAAACACTGCAAAATGCAAAAAGCGCATTTTGAACTGTAATGGGTATAGTTAAGTGCGGCACAAGCGGAGTAGGCACTTCGTTATTTTGATGGTGGGCGATACTGGTATCGAACCAGTGACCTCTGCCGTGTGAAGGCAGCGCTCTACCCCTGAGCTAATCGCCCTTGCGTCAACAAACCGAGCGGGGAGTATAGCGTATAACAAAAAGCGCGCCAAATTATTCTGCGATGAAACGGTCTATGTAGGTTAGCATGTTATTAAAATCCGGATTGTAGGTTAAACGTTGTAAGTGGTAATGGCGTAAGTTATACAAAGAGGTGGCTCCGCGATAACGTTCTCCTTGTTGGGAGTGTACAAGAAATTTTCTTATTCCTTGGTAATGCCGGATGTCCTGATAGTCGCCCTGTCTACCGTAGTGCGGATCGGTGGGTGGTATGACGAGTGCGAGGTGGGAAAAATCGAGAATTTTTTCGGCTGGGTATGCACTCGTGCGGGTGACCGTGGTTACCTTGGACGGCTCGGTGTGGTTGCCATAGATGAGTAGGCGATTTTGGCTGTTGTGCTGTTGTTGCATAAATTTAACGATGGCCCTATGACTCACGACCTCATCATCTGTGGTGCTGACGACCAGAATAGGTATGTCTAGACTCTGGGTGCGATTGTGTTGCTCTATCAATCGAGTTAATGCATAGACTTGATATATGGCGTTTAAGGTGATTGATTCGTAGCGCGTGTAATCATTATCCTGTGTTTGAATCAGCCATTGACTACGCGCACCTAAGCAGCGCCACCAACGCGCCCAGCCGCTGGTGCAAGCTAGTGGATTCTTAATTTTAAGCGCGGGAGCCAATAGGATTAATTTCTTAATGGGTAGCTGTTGTTGCGCCAAATGAATGCCGAGTGCCCCGCCGGTAGAGAATCCCACGTAGTAGATATTGTCTACCCTATCGGATAGGCTCATAACGGCGTAGCGCGCGGCAGCTAACCAATCTTGATAGGTGGTTGTCAGCAAGTCGCCGGGAACGCTGCCGTGACCTGGCAACAATAAAGAACGTACCCAAAATCCTTGCTTATGTAAGTGTTGAGCCAGTGCACGCAGTGAATAGGGTGAATCTAATAAGCCATGCACGAGAATGACGCCGTTTTTGCAGGGTATTTTTGTAGGTTGCAGTTCGAAAGGCGCATTCGCATTGATAATATATTCTTTATTGTGTTGATTTAGATCGGTGCGGGTGGCAGCAATCATGGTGCGCATGTGTTGCACGTAGGTGTGAAAAGCGCTGTTGTCTTGTTGAAAATGGCTATTTAAGCCGGAGCTCTGAAAGCGCTTGTCGTGCATGAGATAAACCTTTGATTAGCAAAATCACCGAAGTATACTCATTTACTGCGCGAAGGCATAGGCAAACATAAATGAGACCTATATAATCGCTGCCTTGGTGCACGATTAAGAAGGAGAGCGATGTGATGTCAAACAAAAAACAAATAGGGTATTGCTTGGTACTGTGGTTGGCTATCTTACCGCTGTGCGGGTTGGCAGAAGAGGTACTCAGTTTGGGTGAGATATCGTCCAATTTATTGGGCCCTGTTGGGCTCTTAGCGAACGTAGGTTATAAAATTTTTTATGTACTGGGCGCCGGTTTTATTTTAGGGAGTGGTTTACGTTATCGCGCACATAGAATAAATCCTAATGAAGTGCGGTTTGGCGAAGTCTTATTCTTACTCGTGTTGGGTGTGCTATTAGTATTGTTGCCGTTTATCATGAATCTTTCTCAGGGGGCTTCTATTTTACAAGATCAGTGAAGGGGAGCGTTGGGCTGCTCTACGGTGTTGGATGGTCGGCTGTAGCTGTCGCAGCGTATTGCGCTACAGTCTTGGGATTAGTTGAGTGATTGCAGTAGGCAGATGAATCCAGATGAAAATATTAATTAGCAATGATGATGGGGTATTTGCTCCCGGTTTACAGGCATTGGTTAACAGTATAACCCCCTTGGCTGAGGTGCAGGTGATGGCGCCTGATCGCAATCGTAGCGGCGCGAGCAATTCATTGACCTTAGACAATCCGATTCGCGTCAAAACCATGGCGAATGGTTTTTTTATGGTGGAAGGTACGCCGACGGATTGCGTACATTTGGCGTTGACGGGTTTTTTGTCCTATCAACCGGATTGGGTCTTATCCGGTATCAATCAGGGCGCCAATATGGGTGAAGATGTACTGTATTCTGGAACAGTGGCTGCTGCCATGGAAGGATACACCATAGGCATTCCTTCATTAGCTTTTTCACTGGCCGGTGATCAGCACTATGCAACCGCGGCCGCGGTTGCCAGCAATTTGTTGCGTAGTTTGCAGCACAAGGCATTGCCGGTACAGGTGTTGTTTAATGTGAATATTCCCGACGTGCCGTTAGCAGAGTTGCGTGGTGTGCAGATTACACGTTTAGGACATCGCCATCCTGCGGAGAAGGTGCACCGTGCGCGTGATCCACGGGGTCGCGAAGTGTTTTGGATTGGTGCGGCTGGTGCAGAGCAAGATGCGGGAGAGGGCACTGATTTTTATGCCGTGCAGCAAGGTTTTGTGTCGATTACACCCTTGCAGTTGGATTTGACGCATTATGCAGCCTTTGATCCGTTAGCAGCGTGGTTGTCATCGGTGAAATTAGCATGAGCGTTAGCGGTATAGCTAGGCATTATTTTTTTAAAGCAGAGTGGTTTTTCTTGAAAACACGCTGTTTTTTTACGTGATGGGGATTCTCAGTGAGTGTGCAAGCGACGGAATATAACGATGAGACTATGGTATAGCTTAAGCGTTACGCTAGCGTTACTTTTATTAGTGGCATGTGGCTCGCGCACGGCATTAGCGCCGGTGACGGAGGGATGGCAACAGTCTGCCGCTGTGCAAGGCGATGTGCGTGTAGCAGAAGGTGATACGCTGTATTCTATCGCATGGCGTTATGGTCACGACTACCGTATGTTGGCTAAGGCAAATCATTTAGAGCCACCTTATGCTTTGCGTACCGGACAAGTGTTATCGTTATTATCAGATGGCAGCGAAGTGACGCCTGTGGGGTACGCACAGGATGAGGTTCTTGCCACGGCACCTCCCGCTGCGCCATCTACAACAAAACGCGCATTTACCCCCACGTTGGTGACGGAAGAAACAAGTAACCCTGCACCCCATGCGGCGGTGACCACGGCACCGCGCGCAGGGCATTGGCGTTCGCCTACACAGGGACGCGTGCTATCGCGCTTTGGATCCAATAACAAAGGTATAGACATAGTGGGTCAGCCGGGACAAGCTATTTACGCCGTGTCAGAGGGTGAAGTGGTTTACAGCGGCAATGGTTTACCGGGATACGGTAATCTACTCATTATTAAACACAACAGTGAGTATCTCAGTGCTTATGCGCATAACAGTCGCTTGTTGGTTAAGGAAGGTACGCACGTGCGTGCGGGAGAAAAAATTGCAGAGATGGGCAGTAGCGGCGCAGACCGCGTTAAGTTACATTTTGAGTTACGTCAAGCAGGGCAGCCCATCAACCCAGAGCAATATATTGCCATGTAATAATCACTGGCTTAGCGGCAGTAAAGTAAAGTATGATTGCCATTCTTAGCATAAGGATTTTGTTGAGGAGGGCGAATGTCAGTACAGTGGCGTGACAACAACAGTGAGCCAACGGATGATCTTATCAACGCCTTGGAATTAGATCTGGATGCTGAGGGAGACGATCTTCCTGTCGACGGTTTTGCAGAGCAAACTGATCCATCATTTGATGCCGAATCACAAAGCGAACTCAGCAGATTGGTTGCGTGCAGGCGACGTTCAGCGAGTAGCGATGATCCGACGCAGATGTATCTCAACGAAATTGGTTTTTCACCACTGTTAAGTGCGGAAGAAGAAATTAATTTTGCACGTTTGGCGTTGCAAGGTGATGCGTTGGCTAGGCGCCGCATGATAGAAAGTAATTTGCGCTTAGTGGTTAAAATAGCGCGGCGCTATATTAATCGTGGTTTGCCCTTGTTAGATTTGATTGAAGAAGGCAATCTGGGTTTAATGCGCGCGGTAGAAAAGTTTGATCCGGAGCGTGGCTTTCGCTTTTCTACGTATGCCACGTGGTGGATAAGACAGACGATTGAACGCGCCATTATGAATCAGACGCGCACGATTCGTTTACCTATTCATATCGTTAAAGAACTCAATGTATATTTGCGTGCAGCGCGTCAGCTGACACATCGTTTAGATCATCAGCCTACACCGGAAGAAATTTCTGAGTGGGTGGATAAGCCATTAGAAGACGTCAAGGCAATGCTGGGTTTAAATGAGCGTATGACGTCGGTCGATTTACCAGCAGGCAGCGACACGGATAAAACATTGTTGGAGACACTGGCGTGTACCAATAACATTGATCCGGCGCAATTACTAGAAGACGATTGCATGCGTGGTAGTTTAGAAAAATGGTTACATGAGTTGGTTGATATACAACAAGAAGTGCTGGCCAGACGTTTTGGTTTGCTGGGTTATGAGCGTACCACCTTAGAAGAGGTGGGCTTGGAGATAGGTCTAACCCGTGAGCGCGTGCGTCAAATCCAAGTAGAAGCACTCAAGGTATTGCGTGGTTTTATCGAGCAGCGCAATAGTGATGTCGACAGAAAATAAAAATCCAGGAAATTATAAGGGTTGTCGTCCCAAACATCGCAACGCATACTCTGTCATCCCGAACACCGCAACGCAATGGAGGAACCTCGAGACGATTGCACGGTGTTAGATGACACTAACGAGAAAGCACATGCCGCGTTATCCTCAGTGTTTACCCGGCAGCATGCGTCTTAGCACATTGTTTTTATCGATAAAATGATGTTTCAGTGCGCCCAGTATATGCAACACAACGAGGGCTACAATCACCCACGCCAGCACTTCGTGCAGTGTGTTCCATTGATGCGCCACCGTCTTATTCAATGCGATGGTGGGCATGGGCAGGGCGTGCTTACCCAGCGTGGGTGCGTGATCACCGGCAGTAGACATAACCCAGCCAGAAAGCGGCATTAACATCAGAACGGTGTATAGTGCGACATGCACTGCGCGTGCGGCGAAGCGTTCTATGGCAGGGATGCTGTGCGGTAAGGCAGGGTGCTTACAGTGTAGTAGCCAGAGTATGCGTAGCAGTGTCACGGCTAATACGGTTAGGCCGACGAGCTTATGTACGTTGTAGACGGTCCATTTGTAAGCTAGCGTTTTATCTAATCCGCCCATCCACCAGCCAACAATCAGTAAGCTAATAACAGCAAGAGCAGTGAGCCAGTGAAAAAGTTTACTGACCGATCCATAGTGAGTTTGGGTATTAGCAAGTGCCATCATGCGTCTCCTTAAGTATGATAAGGGCGGATTGTAACAATAAATATGCGCTGAGGGTACCCGAGGAATCGCTTGGTGAGGAGAGGACTAAATATTAATCAGAGAGAGGTGGTGTGGTGTTTTTGCTGTGGCGCTTGAAATCGCTTTGTTTAACCCCACCTTACAGGGAATCTGTCATGAAGGGGAGAAGGTAATGTCTGTTACGAATGAAAAAGAAACTCGAGGGTTTGAAGCAGAAGTCAAACAACTGCTGAATTTGATGATCCATTCCTTGTATAGCAACAAGGAGATTTTTCTGCGTGAGCTGATTTCTAATGCATCTGATGCAGAAGAAAAGTTGCGTTTTTCCGCACTGTCTTCCCCTGGTTTGTATGAAGCAGATACGCAATTGCAGATTACCGTAACCGTAGATAAAACAGCACGTACGGTCACTGTGTGTGACAACGGTATCGGCATGAATCGCGAAGAGATCATTGCTAATTTGGGTACTATTGCTCGTTCGGGAACGAAAGAGTTTGTCGCGGCATTGCAAAAAAAGCAGGACGCGGAGCTTATCGGACAGTTTGGCGTGGGGTTTTATTCCGGATTTATTGTTGCCGATCAGATTACGGTGAATAGTCGTAAGGCTGGTACGGACGTGACGCAGGGCGTGAGCTGGCAATCACACGGTGACGGGCAGTATACCGTAGAGACGATAGAGCGGGCGCAGCATGGGACGGAAGTCATTCTGCACTTGAAAGAGGGTGAAGATGAATTTTTAGACGACTATCGTTTACGTAGCATCATCCAAAAATATTCCGATCACATTTCTTTTCCGATCCGCATGGCCAAAGAAGAAGTGCAAGCTGAGGATGAGGCGCAACAAGCCGAAATATCGGTTGTCCCAACGTATGAAACGGTAAATAAAGCGACGGCGCTGTGGGCTTTAGCAAAGAAAGATATCAGTGATAAGGATTATCAAGAGTTTTACAAACACATCGCACATGACTTTAACGATCCGCTCACCTGGAGTCATAATCGTGTAGAGGGTAATTTAGATTACATCAATTTATTGTATATCCCAGCGCAAGCACCTTTTGATTTATGGAATCGCGATATTCCACGCGGGTTAAAACTGTATGTACATCGTATATTCATTATGGATGAGGCAGAGCAGTTCTTACCGTTGTATCTGCGTTTTGTCAGAGGTGTGATTGATTCTAATGATTTGCCGTTGAATGTGTCGCGCGAGATTTTACAAAGCAACAAAACTACCGAAGCGATACGCACTGCGCTGACTAAGCGTGTGCTGTCGATGTTGGAGAAGCTAGCCGAGGAAAATCAAGACGCTTATGCTAAGTTCTGGCTGCAGTTTGGGCAAACGTTGAAAGAGGGCGTAGTTGAAGACCACGCGCAGCGTGAGTTGATTGCCAAGTTGCTACGTTTCTCTAGTACGTTTGCGGATACGCAAAAACAAGATGTTTCGTTGGACGCCTATATCAGTCGTATGCAACCGGACCAAGACGCTATCTACTACCTAACAGCCGATGGCTTTAATGCAGCACAGCATAGCCCACATTTAGAAATTTTCCGTGATAAGGGCATCGAAGTATTACTCTTGTGTGATCGTATCGATGAGTGGTTGGTGGGGCACTTGACGGAATATCAAGGTAAGAAATTGCGTTCAGTGGCCAAGGGCGATCTCGATTTAGGGCAATTGGAGAAAGAAGAAGATAAACAAGATAAAAAAGCTAAAGAAGATGAGTTGGCAACATTGCTTAAGCAAATCAAAGAGGTGTTAGCCGATAAAGTAAAAGAAGTACGCATTACGCATCGCTTGACGCATTCACCTGCGTGTGTGGTGGCAGATGATTATGATATGAGTGCGCACATGCAGCGTATTTTGCAGGCGGCGGGGCAGGATATTCCTAAGTCCGCGCCTATTCTTGAATTGAATCCCACGCACAAGTTTGTGGTGCGGTTGCAGCAGGAAAGCGATGAGGAGAGTTTCAAGGAGTGGACGCATCTGTTATTTGAGCAAGCCCTATTAGCAGAAGGCGCTACGCTGAGTGACCCAGCGGGGTTTGTGCAGCGCATGAATAAGCTGCTGTTGGAGTCTGTGGCATAGCCTAAGAGGCTAGTTGCGTAGGTGATAGGGAAGGAGAGGCCGTAACAAAGCCTCTCTTTTTTTTGGACAGTTTAGCGTGCCACACTACACAGCATATAGTGGTAATTGACTATATGGCTCGAGATAATCTGTTATAGGCAAGCTTTTCTTAATTTGCTAGCATGGCTCTGAGAGTTTGTTAAAGGAATTTTAAGTTTACCCGTTTGGCCTACCATCATTGGTAGGCGTGTGGCACGGTGGTGCGGAATTTGTGGTAGATATAATAACAAGAAAAAACCGGAACTAATAAACTCTTTTGTAACGGTCTGAAGCGTGTCCCGCGCGGGGTGCAGAAAAATAATAAAAAGTGCCTCGCGCTTCCTAAGTCGCCCCGCGCGGGGCGCAGAAGAATAATAAAAAAGAACGCCTCGCGCTTTTTTTCACTTAGCTCATTAAAAGGGGATGTCGTCGTCGAAACCTTGTTCCGCGTGTGTTTCTGGCATGGGTGCGCTGTCCTCTGTGGGCATGCCGGAGGATCCCGTGGGCATGCCGGCATTGCCGCGGCTGTCTAGCATTTGCATTTCATTCGCAACAATTTCCGTGGTGTAGCGCTCTACTCCCGCTTTGTCTTGCCACTTGCGTGTTTGTAAACGACCTTCTAAATAGATTTTTGAACCTTTGCGTAGGTATTCGCCCGCGATTTCCGCCAAGCGGTTGAAAAATACGACGCGGTGCCATTCTGTATAGTCTTTCTGTTCGCCGCTTTGTTTATCTTTGCGTGAATCGGTCGTGGCGAGGCTGATGTTGGCAACGGCAGAGCCGCTGGGCAGATAGCGCATTTCGGGATCTGAGCCTAAATTACCAATCAATATAACCTTATTTATGCCTCTGGCCATGGTGTCGTTTCCTCTGCTATTTCCTGTATGTGCCGGTGGGTAGATGCATCCGTATGCCGGCAATTTTATGGGCAAATCCTTCACTTTGCTAGCTTCTTGTTAAATTATTTTGGTTAGCGGTAGGTTTGTCTTGTTATTGGGCAGCCGACTTTTTCATCTGGTGCCGCATGCCTGAATGGATTGCGCGGCTTTGTATACCGGGTATAACTATTCCACGACATGTTGGATAGGTTTTACCGATGTTATAGGGAGACGCACAGCGAGCAGTAACCATAACGCAGCCAATAATGCAGTGTAGAGAAATACGCGAGTGGGATGATGTTGTGTATACAACCATCCGCCTATACTACCGCCTAGGAAGATGCCAAGGAATTGCATGCTGGAGTACACGCCCATGGCTGTGCCTTTACTGTCTGCTGGGGCGGTTTTAGCGATCAACGAGGGTAGGCTGGCCTCTAGTACGTTAAACCCAGTAAAAAAGCACGTTAGCCACAAGCCAAGAATGAATAGACTATCGTGTTTGACAGTCAGCAGCAGTTGACTGGCAAGCACACAGCCAATGGAAAGAAGAAAGACGCGTTGGTGTTGTTGATATTTTTCTGCGGCAATCAGCAGTGGGATCATCAGGATGAAGGAGAGACTGAGTATGGGTAGATAGAACAGCCATTGACGTGTGCTGTGTAACGCCGGATTTTCAACCAATAACAGCGGAATAGCCACGAAACTAGCGGTTAAGATAGCGTGTAATATTAATATGCCCATATCGAGTTGCAGTAGTTCTTTGTGTTTTAACACGCGTAAGAGTTGTTGTGGCGCGGTTTGCGTGCCCACGGGTACGTGGGCAGTAGTAGCAGGCATTCCTACGTGCAGGATGACAATGCCTAAACCGGCTAATCCACAGGTTACCCAGAAAATACCGGGAACGTGAATGTAGTCATTGAGTGCGGGGCCTAACACCAAACTGACTGCAAAGGACAGGCCTATCATCAAACCGATGAGGGCCATGGCTTGCGAGCGTACTTGTTCGCGCGTCACATCTGCCGCCATGGCGATGATGACACTGCCGACGGCTCCCATTCCTTGTAGGGCACGCGCTACGATGGTGGTGGTGATCGACGTGCTGAGTGCACCCATGATGCTGCCCAGTGCAAATAACAGCAGACCGACAGTAATAACTATCTTGCGTCCTATGCGATCCGAGAGCATACCAAAGGGGATCTGTAACACGGCTTGGGTCAGGCCGTAAGCCCCTAGTGCAATGCCGATCAACAACGGTGTGGAACCACGTAGTTGATGTGCATAAGGGCTAAACACCGGCAAGATCATAAATAAGCCAAGCAAGCGAAACATAAAAATCATCGCTAATACAACAGTTGCGCGGCATTCTTTTGAGGTCATGGTATATTTCATAGGGCGCTAGCATAACAATTTTTTCGTAACTATTCAGCAAAATGCTGAATAGTTACCCTTAAATTTACGCCTACCCAGTAAAACTGGGCTTAACGGCATTTTCAGGGGAGAATCCCTATCGCGTAATGAATCGTCGCTAGTTACCCGCAAAAATAGGCTAAAAATTTTCTGGACCATTACTATTAGTATCACGTCGCGTGGTATGGAACGAAATCAGCAAAATTTCACGAAGGATTTATGAGAAAAATAGTGCTTCGCGCAGGATGCGCAAGGGGATGCGCGATTTGCCCCTGAGAATGCCGTTCCACTTTTACTGGGCTAGAGGATCAATCGCATTTCATTCATTCGCTAGCGGTATAGTGGCGTATGCTTTACAATGGCCGGCTTACTTTCTCGGTACAGCGGGATGCGGCCAGTGACTGGAGCGGTGGAACGACAGATTATTCCGCACGGTGTAGCGGAGGATGTGCCGCATCGGTGATGTAGTGGATGTACGAGTTAGCCATTTATGCAAGTGATTATCAATAGGTGTGATGATGGATGCGATTACTGTGCGGGGTGCAAGAACCCATAACCTCAAAAATATCAATGTCACTATTCCACGTGATCGTCTGATTGTGGTGACCGGGTTATCCGGCTCTGGCAAATCTTCGTTAGCGTTTGATACCTTGTACGCTGAAGGACAGCGGCGTTATGTGGAATCGTTATCATCCTATGCTAGGCAGTTTTTGTCGATGATGGAAAAACCCGATGTCGATCACATCGAGGGATTGTCGCCGGCCATATCTATAGAACAGAAATCCACGTCGCATAACCCACGTTCGACGGTGGGTACTATCACGGAAATCTATGATTATTTGCGTTTATTGTACGCGCGGGTGGGTGAGCCGCGTTGCCCTTTGCATCATCTTGCATTGCAGGCGCAGACAGTCAGTCAAATGGTTGATACGGTCTTAGCATTACCCGCGGAGACCAAATTCATGTTGTTGGCGCCCGTGGTGCGTGAGCGCAAGGGCGAACACGTGCAATTGTTGCAGCGTTTACAAAGCCAAGGGTACATACGGGCGCGCATCGATGGTGAAATTTATGAATTGGAACATGCGCCTAAGCTGGATTTGCGCCGCAAGCACACTATAGAAGTCATTGTAGATAGACTGAAGGTGCGACCGGACATAACCCAACGTTTAGCCGAATCATTTGAAACGGCCTTAACCTTGGGCGAAGGGCTTGCTATGGTGAGTTGTGTGGATCCTGCACGCGATGACTTATTATTTTCAGCGCGTTTTTCCTGTACCGCTTGTGGTTACAGCATTGAGGAGTTAACGCCGCGATTATTTTCATTTAATAACCCAGCCGGCGCTTGTCCGGAGTGTGACGGTTTGGGGATGAAGCAAGTATTTGATCCCGAGCGGGTGATTCATCAAGCGCAGCTGAGTCTAGCTGCGGGCGCGTTACGTGGTTGGGACAGGAAGAATGTTTATTATTTTAATATGCTGAATTCATTGGCTCAGCATTATGGTTTTGATTTGGAAAAACCCTTTGCCAAATTGCCACGTAAAATACGTGACATTATTTTGTATGGTAGTGGTGATGAAAAAATTAATTTTCGTTACAGCAACGAAGATGATGAGATGATTTTGCGTAAGCATAAATTTGAAGGCGTGATCCCCAACATGGAGCGTCGTTACCGTGAAACAGAATCACAGGCCGTGCGTGAAGAGTTGGCGCGATACCTTAATGTGCAGCGTTGCAGCGCGTGTAATGGTTCACGTTTGCGTACAGAAGCGCGTCATGTGTTTATCGCGGATCATCCTATTGCCGCGTTAACCGCGCGGCCTATTGGTGAAGTACTGCCGTTTTTTCGTGCCCTGCATTTGCAAGGCAGACGCGGTGAAATTGCGGAAAAAATTCAAACGGAATTAATTGCACGTCTGAGTTTTTTGGTGAATGTGGGCCTAGAGTACTTAACCCTCGATCGCAGTGCGGACACGTTGTCCGGTGGTGAGGCACAACGTATCCGCTTGGCCAGCCAGATTGGTTCCGGTTTAGTGGGGGTATTGTACATATTGGATGAACCTTCCATTGGATTACACCAACGTGATAATGAGCGTTTACTCAAGACCTTGATGCATCTACGCGAGTTAGGCAATACCGTCATCGTGGTAGAACACGATGAAGAAGCGATTCGACACGCAGATTATATTATCGACATGGGTCCCGGTGCGGGTGTGCATGGTGGCGAGGTTGTTGCCAGTGGTTCGGTGGCGGATGTTATTGCGACGCCTGCTTCGTTAACCGGACAATATTTAGCGGGAAAAATTTGCATCGAAATACCTCAGCAACGTCGTTTGTTTGATCCGGAGCGGGTGTTATGTTTGCAGGGGGCATGCGGCAATAATTTAGCCCAAGTGGATGTGACGATTCCGGTGGGGCTTATCACCTGTGTCACCGGCGTGTCAGGTTCGGGTAAGTCTACGTTAATCAACGATACCCTTTATCCGATTGCTGCACGTGAGCTGAATAAGGCGACAATACTCGAGCCAGCGCCTTATGCTGCTATTACCGGCTTATCCTGGTTCGATAAAGTAATTGATATTAATCAAAGTCCGATAGGGCGCACCCCGCGTTCTAATGCGGCAACTTATACGGGTATGTTTACTGCGATTCGCGATTTGTTCGCCGGAACACCGGAGTCGCGTGCGCGTGGTTATCAACCGGGACGTTTTAGTTTTAACGTGAAAGGTGGGCGTTGTGAAGCATGCGAAGGCGATGGGGTGATTAAGGTAGAAATGCACTTCCTCGCTGACATTTACGTCGCTTGCGATGAATGCAAAGGTAAGCGCTACAATCGTGAAACCTTAGAGGTTAAGTATAAAGGCAAAAATATTTGCGAAGTGTTGGACATGACCGTGGAAGAAGGCTTGAAGTTCTTCAGTGCGGTGCCGCAAATTGCGCGCAAACTCCAAACTTTACACGATGTGGGATTGAGCTATATCCAAATAGGACAACGCGCCACGACCTTATCCGGTGGTGAAGCACAACGTATCAAACTCGCGCGTGAGCTATCTAAACGTGACACGGGTCGTACCTTATATATTTTAGATGAACCGACTACCGGCTTGCATTTTCACGATGTGGCACAGTTGCTCGGTGTATTGTATTGCTTGCGTGATAAGGGTAACACTATCGTTATCATCGAACATAACTTGGATGTGATTAAAACCGCGGATTGGTTAATTGATCTGGGGCCAGAGGGTGGCAGTGGTGGCGGTTATATCGTGGCGGTGGGTACCCCCGAACAAGTGGCCAAACACAAGACTTCACACACTGGTCGGTTTCTTAAAACGGTGTTGCAACGGTCCTAAATGCGAGTGAGGCGATCACAGGGCATAGGGTGTCTGTGGGGTGCGGCGCAGCAGGTATTTTGTCAATAGCTGAGTGGCATTATCTTGTAGTCTGCGACCGAAGCGTTTTTTACGTTGGTATTGCACGAGTAACAGGTTAGCGTGCTTGCCTTGTTGTAACAGGTAGTCATCGCTAGTACCTAAGCTATCGACCAAGCCCAATGGCAAGGCATCGTGGGCTAACCAATATTCACCGGTGGCGACTTTAGCGAGGTCGACGTGTGGGCGATGCTGTTGAATGAAGGCTTTAAAGATGCAATGAATGGCATCCAGATCGTGTTGTGCTTTATCGCGCGCTTGTGCGTTGTTTTCACCGAATAGGCTCAGCGTACGTTTATACTCACCGGCAGTGAGTTGTTCGAAGTCTATTTCATGCTTTTTCAGCAAACGATTAAAGTTCGGCAATTGGCTGATGACGCCAATGGAACCGATGATAGCAAATGGCGAAGCGAGGATGTGATCGGCTACACAGGCCATCAAATAGCCGCCACTGGCGGCGACCTTGTCGACAGCCACCGTCAATGGAATATGCTGTTGTTTGAGACGTTGTAATTGTGCCGCCGCTAAGCCGTATCCAGGCACAGTGCCTCCCGGGCTTTCTACGCAAACTAAGACACGATCGTGCGGGGTAGCTAAGGTTAAAATGCTGGTGATTTCTTCGCGCAGCGCATCCACGGCAGAAGCGAACATATCCCCTTTAAAGCGAATGACAAAGATGCAGGGGCAGCTGGTTAATGCGTGTTGTTGCTGTTTGTGTTGTTTACGCCATTGTTTGTGGAGGCGGCGGTTGGGTAGTGCGGCGCTGAGTTGCAAGGCCATTTGATCCATGTGTTGATTGAGCGCAGTGACACGCAGTTTGCCGTTGCTTTTATGCCGTGCGCTGATGGCGATGAGGCCGCTGAACAATACCAAGGCAGCGATAACGAAGGTGATCGTTTGCGCTAAGAATAAACCATATTCGGCGAGTATTTGCATGTTGTATTCCACTCATTCGCTGCGAGCCAGGAGAGGTCGAAGACCGAAGGCGAGTAGTCCCCGGTAGCCGGCGATTTTCAGCAGAGCGTAGCGAGTGCTGAAAATCTTTATGCCGGCGTAGAGTCAGTTGAGAACCGGTACGA
>JACCDN011128810.1_pt1 | contig 85799 bp, 65 predicted proteins | sample 7441691 | NCBI WGS metagenome assembly JACCDN01 (sample SAMN15323439, study PRJNA562643) | freshwater metagenome | isolation source: river surface water | place: USA:Blue River Watershed | collected 2017-08-16
ACCTCGCCAACCAAGCTTGGGTAGAGAAAGTAACCAGCGGCGCGTATCAAGATTATTACAATCATATGTATCTTGGGAGGTAATCATGAGCATCCTCAAATCTCTTTTCGGGCCCAAAAAACGATCAACACCCTTTGACTTAAGTCAATTGGTTGCAGATATGCATTCGCATCTCATTCCGGGCATAGACGACGGCGCACCCACCATGGAGCACAGCATTGCTATGCTCAACAAATTTGCACAACTGGGCTACCGAAAAGTGATCACCACCCCGCATATCCTTGGCGAGGTGCACCCCAATACTTCTGAAATCATTTTAACGGGTTTGGCTGAAGTACAGGCTGAAATCAAAAGGCTGCAAATTCCCATTGAGCTCGAGGCCGCTGCAGAATACTACTGCGACGAAACGCTGTTGCCTAAAATAAAAGCCAAAGACATATTGAGTTTTGGCCACAATTATGTGTTGATGGAATACAGTATGCTGCACGCCAGCCAATACGAATCCCAAGCGCTTTTTGAGCTGCAGGTGGCGGGCTATGTTCCGGTGTTGGCACATTTTGAGCGCTACCCTTACTACCACGGCAACTTTGAAAAAGTGGAGCAACTCCGGGAGCGCAACATCAAAATTCAAGTCAATTTAGGTTCACTTACGGGCCACTACGGGCCGGGCGTCAGAAAAATGGCCGAAGAACTCATTCAAAAAGGCCTCGTAGACTTTTTGGGCTCAGACTGCCACCGCATGGAGCACCTCATGCTACTCGAACAGCACCTCACGCTTCCTATCTTTAACGACATCGAAAAGCTCAAGCTGCTCAACCCGAGCTTATAATTGCTAATTTTGGGCTAGATGTTATTCAATTCGTTCGAATTCTTTCTGTTTTTGCCCCTCGTTTTTGCGCTGTATTGGTTTGTATTGAACCGATCTTTGCAGTGGCAAAACGCCCTCATTTTGGTGGCCAGCTACTTCTTTTACGGCTGGTGGAGTTGGGCCTTCATGGGCCTTCTCATGCTCAGCACTGCCCTAGACTACGCCTACGGCTTTTGGGTGACCTCGACCGATCGCAAAAAAGCCAAACTCTTTTTGTGGCTTAGTATTGTCAATAACCTCGGTATTCTCGCCGTTTTCAAATACTACAATTTCTTTGCGCTCCAATTTCAAGAAGGATTGGAATTATTGGGTTTGCATACCAACCCCGTGCTGCTGCAAGTGGCCTTACCCATCGGAATTTCCTTCTATACCTTTCACGGGATGTCTTATGTTTTTGACATCTACCGCGGGCAGCAAAAGCCTGTTCGCAATTTTGTGGACTACGCCGTGTTTGTGAGTTTCTTTCCCTTGTTGGTGGCAGGCCCCATTGAGCGAGCCAACCACTTATTGCCACAAGTACAAAAAGCCCGGATTTTCAGGTATCAACAGGCACTCGAGGGCTGTAGATTGATTTTATGGGGTTTGTTCAAGAAAGTCGTGATTGCCGATACGCTTGCCGGTATCGTGGATCAGATTTACCAAAACCCGGGCGAACTCAACTCCATTACCCTAATTTTAGGTGCCATCGGTTTTAGCTTTCAGATCTACGGAGACTTCTCGGGCTATTCCGATATTGCGCTCGGCACCGCCAAACTCTTTGGCTTTGAACTGCTGAGCAACTTCAAATTCCCCTACTTCTCTCGAGACCTCGCCGAGTTTTGGCGCCGTTGGCACATCTCGCTCTCGTCTTGGTTCAGAGATTACCTCTATATTCCGCTCGGGGGCTCCAAAAACGGGAAGGCCAAAGCCATCCGCAATACGTTCATCATCTTTTTAGTCAGTGGTTTTTGGCACGGTGCCAGCTGGAATTTCATTGTCTGGGGTTTGATACACGCCTGCGGTTTCTTGCCCTTGCTTTTGCTCAATAAGAACCGGCAACATACCACTGATGTGGTGGCTCAAGATCGCATCTTGCCCACTTGGAAAGAACTTTTTCAGCTACTCAGCACCTTCACTTTCGTCACCTTCGCGTGGATCTTCTTTCGGGCAGAAACGCTCTCAGGTGCTGCGCTTTACCTCCAAACGCTTTGCACCAAATTCAATACTACAGGAGGCATTCAAGGCACGAGCGTAGTGGCATGGGGGGCCCTACTCTTACTGCTCGACTGGTATTTGCGCCACAACGAACGCAGCTTGCGCGTGCCCGCTCAACGCATTTTGCGCAACGGTATTTACTTTGTGTTTGCGCTCGCCGTCTTGCTCAAACTTGGTAGTCAGCAATCTTTCATTTATTTTCAGTTCTGATGCGCCAGTTTGTCCGTAAAATCCTCCGAACCCTACTCGCTTTTGTCATATTGACCTTAGCCGGGCTCGTCTTGATTGCGCTTTCCACGAACTTTACGCTCAAGTTAGAGCAAAAAAGCTTCGGCCACATGACCCATTGGGGTAGTAGCTTTGCGCGCATCGACGAATTTGAGAGCTGGGCCCACCAAAAACCCACCCAAGCCCGCGGCCTCATCATCGGGAGCTCCACGGCCTATCGCAACATCAATCCGTATATCCTTTCAAGCGCCACCCACATCGATTGGTTCAACTTTGGCAGCAGTGGCCAACCACCCAAAATCAGCTACTTTTTGCTCCAAGACGCCTTCAAAAAAACCAAACTAGACTACGTCCTGCTCGACATCTACCCCGACATCATAGACCTCGAGGGCCTGGAGTCTGCCCATGACCTCGTCTACAACTCGCGCCTCCACCCTTGGCTCAAAACCCAACTGGTGCTGCGCTACCCCAACGCCAAACTCCTGTTGCGCTACCTCTATTTCTACACCAAGCGCATCATTCCCTCCAAAGCCCACGTCGTCAGTAACCCAGCCTACGGCAGGTACACTGGCAAAGGTTTTGTCTGCACGGACAGCCTCGCCCTCAGCCGTTTTGATTCCGTCACCAAAACCCAGCGCGTTGCGGACTTTGAAACCCTACACGATATCGCAGCGTTGTGCAAGCAGCACGGAACCAAACTGATTTTGAATATTTCACCCGAACTCGGCAAAGTGTACCGCCTAGACCCCAACTACCGCAAATTCATGGTCATGAGCTCCCCGATTTTCAAGAACCCACAGCACTTCTACGACTCGCACCACATGACCTGCGAGGGCGCGAATTTGTATTCGGAGGGCTTGGGAAGTAAGTTGGTGAAGCTAAAATAGTTTAACATGAAACTCCACCTCCTTCGCCACGCCAAAACCAACCAAATTTCGCCAACAGGTAAAGATTTCGATCGGGAGTTGCTGCCGAGGGCCTATGAGCAGCTCCAAGAATTCTGGGAATTTTATACGCAAAACCCATTTCAGGTGGGTCATATTTTATGTTCCAGCGCCGTGCGCACGCGTCAAACTTTAGACCAAATCAAGGCTTTGTTTGCGGATGTTCCCGTTACTTTTCTCAACGAACTCTACTTGGCGTCTGCTGGCGAGCTCTTGAAAATCATCAATGCACTTCAGAGCCCCGAAGACATTTTGCTCATTGGCCACAATGAAGGCATCAGCGAGTTAGCAAGCGAGTTGAGCGCTGGGTTCATTTTACTCAAAACCTGCGGCTTGGTGAGTTTGGAATTCCCTTTTGAAAGCAGTGCAATGGTGTCGAAAGAGACGGGTGTGCTGGTGGGGAGTTTTCGGGTGGGTTAGGAATTTCATGCCACTATGGCAGCACCTTTTCACATGGCACAAAACTTGACTTGCAAGCAACATGCGTCAAGACCCCTATTTTGAATCTCGCTTGCTGCCGTCATTTGGGCCCGCTTTGGTGGTGCTCATTCTGATGTGGTTGGTGTATTGGGCCGATTATATTTTCCCGACAGACTTTCAGCGCTATGGGCTCGTTGCGCTCGACCAAAACGGCTTGCGCGGCATTGTCTTGATGCCCTGGATCCATGCGCACAGCGACATCAAGCACATCCTCAACAACAGCTTACCTACTTTTTTACTGCTCGGCCTTTTGTTTTACTCCTACAAAACGGTGGCCTGGCGCGTGTTTTTGCTGTCTTGGCTGTTTACGGGCGCGCTGCTTTGGCTCATTGGTGGTTCTAACGGCGCAGTACACATCGGGATGAGCGGTGTCATTTATGCGCTCGCCGGGTTTCTGTTTGCCTCTGGTGTTTTGCGCGGCTATTTGCCCCTGCAGGCGCTCTCGCTTTTTATCATTTTTCTGTATGGCTCCATGATTTGGGGCGTTTTTCCGACGCAGCCTCGGGTTTCTTGGCAGGGGCACCTCTCGGGGCTTATTGTGGGGGTGGTGTTGGCCTTCATCTATCGCAAACAAGGGCCTCAACGCCCAAAATATCAGTATGAAATTGAAAAAGAACTCGGCATAGAACCACCCGATTTTGAAGGAGATTTGAAACGTGCCATCGAAGCCGAAAGGCTCGCCGAATTAGAAGCGATGGCCTTAGCCGATGAGCAAACAGCAGTGAGCCCCCAACAAAGCCCCACAATTGTTGTTTACGATTACAAAAAGAAGGACTAATTTTAGGACGTGGAAGAAATCAGAAATAAAGTCAAGGAAAGCGGCCTCATTCAGCTAGACCTCGCCAACTACAAACCCACTGTACAAATGGTTGGTATTGACCTCGCCGCTCAATTGTGGCAGGGCTTGGTCTTGAAAGAAAAGGATTTCCGCGACTGGATCAAGAACCACCACTGGACGCAATACCAAGGTAAAGCCGTCTATATTTTTTGCAGCACCGACGCCATTATACCAACCTGGGCGTTTATGCTCGTGACGTCGGCGTTGGAGAAGGAAAATGTATACAGTCAGGTAGGGTCTGAAATGGAGCTTACCAAAGCACTTATTCAAGAAGCCATTTGCTCGATCGATACGAATGAAATAAAAGATCAGCGCGTCATTATCAAAGGTTGCGCCGATATTGCAGACCCCGCGTTTGCGATGTCTTACCTGGTGCGCCTTTTGCAACCACATGTCAAGTCAATAATGTATGGTGAGCCGTGTAGTACGGTGCCGATATTTAAAAAAGGTTAAAACACTTTTTTTAATTCTGAGTTTTTATCTTCTTCAAATAAGCGGTAGGATCGAAATCAGAAACCCAACCACTCGCGATACCCTCCTCAATGGCGTTGTCTAGCGCGGCAATTTTTCTTTCTTCATCGTCTAAAAGTTGAAGAGCAGCACTCAAAACTTCGTCAGTGCTCTTGAAACGTCCATTTTCAAGGACACGATGAAGGATTGTTTCGCAATGAGGACTCAGGGAAATGGCATTGGCTTTAGACATAATCGACGATTTAGATAAAGTTAATCAATTGTAAGACGAAGAACAAAGAATTTTACGGACAATGGATGGAAATTATTCAACTATCTTTGGAATTCATTGTTATCATTTCATATGATCAAAGCATGGCTACACGCGGCGCGCTTGAGAACGCTACCGCTTTCTGTTTCGGGAATCATTGTGGGCACGGGCCTGGCGGCCCTTTTGGGTGCTTTCGACGGGCTCATTTTTAGTTTGGCGCTCCTCACCACCATTGGTTTTCAGGTGCTTTCTAACTTTGCCAATGACCTCGGCGACAGCCAAAAAGGGACCGACAACGCGCAAAGAGTGGGCCCGGCGCGCGCCATTCAGAGCGGGCAACTCACTGCTGCTCAAATGAAGAAAGGGATGTGGCTCGTGGGCTTTCTGTCATTGTTAGCTGCATTATACTTGATTTACGTGAGCATCGGAAATTTGAATCGCGAAGCCATCTTGATTTACCTCGTACTTGCGGTTCTTTGTATTGCGGCGGCCATCACCTATACCGTCGGGAAAAACGCTTACGGATACAGGGGTTTGGGCGACGTCATGGTCTTTCTGTTTTTTGGGTTGGTGAGCGTCATTGGCGTTTTTGGACTCTACGGAGAAAGTTTTGAGTGGTTGGTATTATTTCCAGCCATCAGTATTGGCGCTTGGAGCACGGCGGTCTTGAACCTCAACAACCTAAGGGATGTAAAGAACGATGCACAGATGCACAAGCGCACCATGGTGGTCAAGCTCGGTTTCGATAAAGGTAAAATTTACCATGTTTTCTTGGTGGCCACAGGCTTGGCTACTTGGTTTTTTACGGTTTATCTGTTGGCCGTGAGTGCTTACAATTACTATTTATTTATCGCGCTTTTGCCTTCTTTGGGCTTGGTCTTGCACCTTAAAAAAGTACTGGAAACGCAGGTGCCAGCTGAGCTCGATCCAGAACTTAAAAAAGTCGCATTATTGACTTTCTTTTCGGCCTTGCTTTTTGCAATTTTACTTAACTTTGCCCCGCATTAAATCAACACACATGAACATCCTTGTTTGTATTTCCAAAGCGCCAGACACCACTTCAAAAATTGCTTTTACCAATGGTAATACGCAGTTCGACGAAAACGGCGTTCAATATATTGTCAACCCCTACGACGAATGGTATGCCTTGGTGCGCGCCCTTGAGCTCAAAGAAGCGCAAGGTGGCAACGTCACCATCATTACCGTTGGTACTACCGCAGACGACGCCGTTATCCGCAAGGCTTTGGCCATTGGTGCCGACGACGCAATTCGCATCGACGCCCCAGCTACAGACGCTTATTTTGTCGCGATGCAAATTGCCGAATATGCCAAAGGCAAAGGCTTTGACCTCATCCTGACCGGTAAAGAAACCATCGACTACAACGGCTCGCAAGTTGCCGGCATGATCGCCGAGGCGCTAGAGTTGCCCTATATTTCTATCGCGACCAAACTCGACGTTGCGGGCAGCACCATCAGCTGCGAGCGCGAAATCGTAGGCGGAATGCAAGAAGTTGAGCTACAGGCCCCAGCTGTGATTAGCTGTGCAAAAGGAATGGCCGAGCAGCGCATCCCGAACATGCGCGGCATCATGGCAGCGCGCACCAAGCCACTCAACGTAGTTGCACCAGCTGCGCTCGAAGCCCTCACCACCTTTAGCACTTACAGCATGCCAGCTGCCAAGTCTTCAGTTAAACTCATCGATCCAAACAACCTCGACGAACTCGTTGCGCTCTTGCACAACGAAGCCAAAGTCATCTAAGCTTTACACCCATGAATCTCGTATACATCAATTCAGCAAATGGTTTGTCCAAAGCAGCTTTGGAGACCGTCACTTATGCTAAAAAATTAGGCGCAGACGTCGCTGTTGTGACCAACGGAAACGCTGCTGCTGAGCTCTTGGCTACACTAGGCGCTTATGGTGCCAGCACCGTTTTGCAAGACGCGGGCGTTGATGGCCAAGACCCAAGCCAGCTCGTGAAGCTCGTTGCAGCTGCGGCTAGCAAAGTTGACGCCAGCACCATTATCTTTTCTCATGACCTCATCGGAAAAGCAGTTGCGCCACGCTTATCGGTGCGCCTGAAAGCTGGCCTCGTAGCCGGTGCAGTTGCCCTTCCTGAAGCCGATGGCAGCACTAAAGTCAATGTTTTTTCGGGTAAAGCCTTTGGTTTTGTCAAGGTAAATAGCGCAGTGCGCATTATTTCTTTGTTGCCCAACAGTATCCAGCCCGAGCAAACGGGTGGCAACTGCAGCACAGAGGCCTTTGACAGCCAAGCCGGCAGCAGTGCCATTACCATTAAAGCGACCAAAAAACCTGAAGGAGCCATTCCATTGCCAGAAGCCGAATTAGTGGTTTCTGCCGGCCGTGGGCTCAAAGGCCCAGAGAACTGGGGCGTGGTCGAAGACCTTGCCGCGGCCCTTGGCGCAGCCACCGCTTGTTCTCGGCCAGTGGCCGACATCGGATGGCGTCCGCACCACGAGCACGTAGGGCAAACTGGAGTGGCCATCCGTCCTAATCTTTACATCGCAGCAGGCATCTCTGGCGCCATTCAGCACCTCGCTGGTGTGAACGGTTCTAAAGTAATTGTCGTGATCAACACCGACGCCGAAGCACCATTCTTCAAGGCCGCAGACTACGGTATTGTAGGCGATGCTTTTGAAGTGCTGCCACGCTTTACCGAAGCGGTCAAACGTTTCCGTGCTGCTCAACACTAATGCAAAAAATCATCCTTGACATAGCGGGTATCGCTTATAGCCAAACACAATCTGGCTCTTACGTACTGACGCTCGAAGAGCGCGATGGCTTGCGCAAACTGCCTATTGTCATTGGTGGCTTTGAAGCTCAAGCAATTGCCGTAGAACTCGAGAGCATGGTGCCTTCTCGGCCCCTCACCCACGACCTCTTCCGTGCATTTTGCCAAGCGTTCAACGTAGAGGTCATAGAAATTCTCATCTACAAATTCAAAGACGGCGTCTTTTTTGCCAAACTCATTTGTGAGCAAAATGGGGTCCCGACAGAGCTAGACTCCCGCACCTCAGATGCCATCGCTATTGGTGTGCGCTTCAAAGCGCCTATCTATACGCTCAGCAGTATTCTCGACGAAGTCAGCGGTATTTCGCCGAGTGCAATTTCAGAACCCTATGATTTTGACGACGAAAATGATATCTTTGGTCACGACGAGAAAGCGCCAAACGAATGGGATATCTACGCCACAGAAGAGCTAGAGCACCAATTATCAGAGGCACTCGATAACGAAGATTACGAACTAGCCTCTAAAATCCGCGATGAACTCAACCGCCGCCATCAAAACTAGACTTACCCTCCTCAGTTTTTTTCAATTTTTTGTTTGGGGAGCCTGGCTCACCACCATCGGCACCTACTGTACAGAAGGTAAAGGCTGGAGTTTTCCGCAATTTGGCGCCGTGTTCTCTACCCTAGCGCTTTCCTCGATCCTGATGCCTTCTCTGATCGGGATCATTGCCGATAAATGGCTGCGTGCAGAGCGCTTGTACGGCGTTTTACACCTCACCTACGGTGTATTCATGCTACTCATTCCTCAAATTGACAATTTGCAAGGTGCTTTTCCTGCAATGCGCGCTTTAGCCGATTACGAACTGCTCTACTGGCTTGTTTTTGGTGGCATGCTCGCCTATATGCCCTCCATTTCGCTTTCCAACTCGGTTTCTTACCGAATCCTGAAGATGAACGACCTGAATGTTCAATCCGACTTTCCGAAAATTCGGGTTTGGGGCACCATCGGTTTTATTGCTGCCATGTGGCTCACCAACCTGAGCGGCAGCAAGGCCTCAGCCAATCAATTTTATATTGCCGGAGTCGGCGCCATCTTACTCGGACTCTATGCCTTCTCCTTACCTGCCTGTCATCCGCAAGGTAAAACGAGTGAAAAAAAATCCTTAGCCCAACAACTCGGCTTGGACGCCTTCAAGCTTTTTGCTGATTACCGCATGGCTTTGTTTTTCATCTTTTCTATCTTGCTCGGCGCTGCACTTCAACTTTCCAATATGTACGGCGATGCTTACCTCAGCAGTTTTCCGAAAGGCACGCTTGTCGAGAAGTATTCAACGATCATATACTCGATTTCTCAGGTATCCGAAACCATTTTTATCCTGACGATTCCCTTCTTTTTGAAGCGCTTTGGAATCAAAAATGTGATGCTTTTTGCCCTTATTGCATGGGTGCTGCGCTACGGTTTCTTTGCCTACGGGAGCACAGATTTTGGCGTATTCTTGATTGTCATGAGCTGCATTGTTTACGGAATGGCGTTTGATTTCTTCCTGATCTCGGGCTCTATGTTCGTAGAGGCCAACACCGACAGCAACATTCGCTCGAGTGCACAAGGTTTGTTTATCATGATGACCAACGGTATTGGCGCCTACATCGGGACCATAGCCAGTAGTCAAATCATCGATAGCTATTTTAAAATCTCAGCCACAGAAACAGACTGGCACGGTGCGTGGTTGCTCTTTGCCGCCTATTCGCTTGTGGTGGCTATTTTATTTTTGCTCCTGTTCAAGGAGAAACGCGCGGCCTAATCTCTGGTAAACTTATAGCCTACCCCCCTGATGGAATGGAAATACCTCGGGTTCTTGGGGTCGGGTTCGAATAACTTTCTGAAATTCAGGATGTAGTTGTCTATGGTTCTGGAGGTCGGGATTTGTTCTGAACCCCAAAGGCGGTCTAGAATTTCGTTGCGAGAAATGACTTTTCCTTCTTTTTCGACAAAAAGTTCGAGCAACTGCACCTCTCTTTTGGTAAAAGTATGGAGTAACTCGCCGGCTGCGTCTCGGAGTTCAAAGGAATTGAAATCGACTTTTTTGTCGCCGATCAGGTTTTGCGTTGGTGGCTCAATCTGAACAGACCCATTGATCAAGATCTGAATTTTGAGCAGGAGTTCTTCTAAATCAAAAGGCTTCACGAGGTAATCATTGGCCCCAAGCTTGAGACCCGCAACTCGATCTGCGGTGGTTCCTTTTGCCGACAAAAACAAGATAGGAACTGCCGAATGCTTGCGGATTTCTTTGCATAAGTCAAAACCCGAAACATGTGGGAGCATGACATCTAGGATAATGAGGTCAAAATGAATGGGGCCCGTAAAAAGCTGTTGTGCTAAAGCGCCGTCTGCATAGGCCTCTACAGCGTATCCTTCGAGTTCTAGATTCAAGGTGATGGTGTCGCGCAGGCTTTGTTCGTCTTCTACTAAACAGATACGGTACATGAGCAATTTTTTAATAGAAAAGTGTATTTTTGGTTGAAATTACTATAAACTCTTCAAACTATGAACAAAATTCTACGCTTTGGGCTCCTCATTTTGGGCCTTCAGGTTGGGGTTTGGGCACAACAATCTCTTGCTCATACCAGCAAATTGGAGCTCTCCAAAGAAGTGCCAACTCTTGCCTTACAAACACCTGATCTAGGTGCACTTGCTGCAGAAGACATCCTGCGCGACAAACAAGGCGTGCTGTACCGTATCGGTGTAGCGCTTCCTGCCCACCTTACCCCTCAAAATTCAGGCCTCTGGACAACCAACGCCGACGGCAGCCGCACTTGGCAAATGGTCATCAGTGCACCAGGCGCCGAAGCCTTGAGCTACCTTTTCGAAAAATTTGTTTTGCACGGTGGCAGCACCCTGCGCATTCAAAATCTTGGTGGCCAGGACGTTCATCCTTTACTCACCAGTGCCGATGTAGAAGCGCATCAAATGCAAAATGCAGCACTTTGTGGCGGTTCAAAACACGTGCTCACACTGACAGAGCCGGCTTACACAACGCCTTCTGAAATTTACATCGATCGCGTGATGTACAACTACCGCTCAACAGGTTTTGAAGTGGAAGAAAAAATCAATGAGTCAGATCCTTGCGAAGTAAACATCAATTGTTCTCCTGTCGGAGACGCTTGGCAAGATGAAAAACGCGGCGTTGCACGTATTTACGTAGTAGAAGGCAACCAAGCTGGTTGGTGTTCGGGTTCTTTGATCAACAATACCGCACAAGATTGCAAACCATACTTTCTCACGGCCCTCCACTGCGGCGTAAGTGCTACAGCAGCCAACATGAACCAATGGAAATTCTATTTCCGCTACGAGGCAGCATCCTGCACCAACCCAACTGCAGTAGGCACATTAGCGAGCTATTTTGTAACGGGTTGCTTGCGCATTGCAGATGCAGCCGATGGCGGTGGCAATTCTGGTTCAGACTTCTTATTGGTCAAATTAGGCAACGCCAACAATGAAAATACGGTCATCAATAACTTGAAATCTGCCAACTTGAACGCTTACTGGAACGGTTGGAACGCAAGTACAAGCCCGAGCACAGGCGGTGTGAGCATCCATCACCCAGCCGGTGACATCAAAAAAATCTCTACTTTCTCTGGCAATACCGTTTCTACACAATGGGGTTCTGCTACAGGCTCACACTGGCGCGTCACCTGGACTGCCAATGCCAATGGGCATGGCGTTACAGAAGGCGGGTCTTCGGGCTCACCTCTCTTCGACAACACGGGCAACATCATTGGTACACTTACTGGCGGATCATCTTATTGCACCGCACTTTCCGCTCCTGACCAGTACGGCAAAATGGCTTTCCACTGGACCAACAATGGCACCACTGCAATTGAGCAACTCAAGCCTTGGCTAGATCCTGCCAACTTGAATGTTTTGGTATTTGGCGGCTCTGCTGACCCATGTACACCAACCACTCCAGTAGCACCTGTTGCCAATTTTGTGGCAAGTGCAACAAATGTAAGTCCTGGTACAACAGTTAGTTTCACCGATTTATCGACAGGCATCCCAACTTCTTGGGCCTGGTCTGTAAGCCCAGCGACCGGCTGGAGCTATGCGGGTGGCACTAATGCGAGCACGCAAAATCCGCAAATCGTTTTCAATACGGTCGGACAATATACGGTGAGTCTTACCGCAACAAATGCACAAGGTTCGGACGTAGAAACCAAGAACAATTATATCGTGGTTGCACAGGTAACTGGTCCTTGTACGGCGAGTGCAGTATGCGACGAATACATCGCTGCGGTAAGCTTTAATACCATCAACAATACTTCTGCATGCGGCAACAACGGCTATACCGATTTCACGGGTACGAGTACTTCAATGGCGCAAGGCACAGCCTACACGCTCACCATTACGCCAGCAATTGTCAACAATACCCAAGCAGCTGCCTACACCAATGACGAAATCGCAGCCTGGATTGATTTCAACAACGATTTTGACTTCAACGACGCCGGCGAACAAGTAGCTTATGTTTTAGTAGCATCAGGATGGGTCAATACCTTCAATGTGTCTATTCCATTGGCTTCTTACACAGGCGCCGTGCGCATGCGTGTACGTATTTCTTACCAACCAGATGGCGCAATTACGCCTTGTGGGCCAGCTAGCTACGGCGAAACCGAAGACTACACCATCAACATCACTTCTGGTGCGGGCCTTAATGATAATCCACTTGGATTGGTGCAAATGTATCCTAACCCAGCCCAAGATCTTGTTTATATCGATATGAAAAACCTCAGCGAAAATGGTTTAATTGAGATATTGGATATCAACGGCAAAATTTTGTCTCAAACGCCAGGCCTTGCCGGACAAATCAATACAGTGGGTATTGCCCATCTTGCACATGGTTTGTATCACGTGCGCATAAGCGCAAACGGTCAACAAAGCACCCAAAGATTGATCAAGAACTAAACAATTTATTGTCCGGTTTCAAAATACAAAGCGGCCCGCTCTAAGTGGGCCGCTTTTTTTTCGGGCAACATGCGGTTCCAATTGGCGACCATTTGAACGGTGCGCATGTTTTTGCGCAAGCGCTCTTGGTGCTTGTCAACGAAATGCCAGAACAGCGCGTCAAAAAGTGCTGCGCCCTCAGCATCTGTTTTAAATCCTTGCTTTTTGAGGTAATTGGAGCCGGAGAAATAAGGTTTGGTGGTCATGAGGCCACCGTCTGCGTACTGACTCATGCCATACACATTTGGCACCATGACCCAATCGTAGGCATCGATGAAATGACACATGAAAAAACGATACACCTCATCTGGGTGCGTCTCTGCTAAAAAGAAAAAATTACCCAAGAGCATCAGGCGCTCGATATGATGAGCATAGGCGTGTTGCTGCAGTTTCTGGCTCACATTTGCAAACAAAGACAAGTCGGAAAGCTGCTCCCAGTCTAAAGCGCGGTGGTGCTGCATGGCATTTTTAGTGCGCTGAACTACGCCCACTTTTTCGTACACGGCCCTGATGAACTCGCGCCAGCCTATGACCTGTCTTATGAATCCTTCAGCGCTTTCTATGGCAACCCGGCCATCGTGAAAAGCAGCCAACACCCGCTCCACGACCTCGCCCGGAAGCAAAAGGCCAATGTTAAGAGCTGCAGACAGATTGGAATGAAACACAAAAGTGGAATCGGCACTAAAAGCATCTTGATACGGTCCAAAAAGGGCGAGGTTCGTCTCAATAAAGAAATCCAATGCCCCCTTGGCCTCTTGGTGCGTAACCGGATAAGCGCTCAGGCCTGGGTCACCAGGATGAGTTGGGTAGTTTGTCGAGACAAAAGTTTGGGCTTCTTGCGCCCACTCGCTTTGATAAACAGGAAAATCGGGCATCGCGAGGCCTTTGGGTAGGGCCTTGCGGTTGTCTGCATCAAAACTCCAGCGGCCACCGAGCGGCTGCCCATTTGCTTCTAAAAGGATGCCGAGGCGCTCGCGCTGTTTTTTATAGAAGTCGGCCATGAAGAAGCGTTGTTCGCGTTGACGAAAAAGCGTTTGGTTGTCTGTAGGGGTGTTGATGAATGAGGGATTATTCAGCCAAAGAACAGATAGGTCGTGTTGGCTTGCATACCGTCGGATTCTTTTCTCCAATAAGAAATCAGTAGGGTCTACGACAATGAGTTGATTGGTAACTTGACGCAATTGGGCAAAGATGCCCTCTAATTTTGCTGCTTTTGCTTCAAAGTAGCGTACGGCCTTATGTTTACTCCGCAAATATTCTGCGTAGTAATTCATAGAAGCGCGGTGTAAGGCCAGTTTTTTCTGGTGAAAGGGCACTTTGGAAAAAAAGAGTTCATCCTCGATGAGCCAAAATTCTTGGGCGTGCGCAAACGCAGGGTGCTGCTCGAAAAGCTGCTGCGGAAAAACCAAACAAACGGACGTAGACATACACACCTAACACCCCAAAAACAACTTTGTTTGAACGCCTTGCGCACGGTTCTTTTTGAGTTCAAAATTTCTTTACATAGCCAGCAAACTCTGCGTAATTTTGTCTTGTATTTAAACGCAACCATGGATAAAGTTTCTTATGTTGGCAATGCAGACGTCAATGCCATTGAACACCTCTACCAGCAATACCGCCAAGATCCTACGAGTGTAGATCTCGGTTGGGCCAAATTCTTCGAAGGATTTGAATTTGCACAAACCAGTTTTGACAAGAGCGGCACGATTCCAGAAAATTTTGTGAAGGAATTCAAGGTCATTAACCTCATCAATGGCTACCGCACGCGCGGGCACCTCTTTACGCGCACCAACCCTGTGCGCGAGCGCCGCAAGCATACACCAACCCTCGACATCGCCCATTTTGGCCTCACAGAAGCCGACCTCAACGAGGTTTTTCAAGCGGGTGAGCAAATTGGTATTGGTGCAGCTAAGCTTTCCGATATCATTGCCCATCTCGAGCTCACGTATTGCCAATCTATCGGTATCGAATACATGTACATGCGCGACCCCGAACGCATCGATTGGTTCCGCAACAAAATCGAACTCAGTAACCGTCCGGTATTTGACCCAAAGCGCAAAAAGAAAATCTACGAAAAACTCAACCAAGCTACTGGCTTTGAGGCTTTCTTGGGCAAAAAGTTTGTGGGGCAAAAACGCTTTTCGATCGAAGGTGGCGAAGGCCTGATTCCTGCTTTGGATACGCTCGTACACAAAGGTGCTGCCTTGGGTGTCGAATATTTTGTAATGGGTATGGCACACCGCGGCCGCCTCAACACGCTTGCCAATATCTTTGAGAAACGCCCGCGCGATATCTTCAGAGAATTTGAAGGCAAAGAATTTGATTTTGAAACTACTTTTGATGGCGACGTCAAGTACCACCAAGGTTTTACTTCGCATATTGAACTCGAAAATGGTCAACAAATTGGCCTCACCCTTGCCCCCAATCCCTCACATCTCGAGGCGGTAAATACGGTTGTGGAAGGAATTGCGAGAGCTAAAATTGACCACGTCTACCAAACCGAAGACAAAGTTTGCCCCGTGCTCATCCATGGCGATGCCGCAGTTGCTGGTCAAGGCATCGTGTACGAAACCATTCAGATGGCGGGTCTAGACGGCTACAGAACAGGCGGAACCATTCATATTGTGGTCAACAACCAAGTGGGCTTTACCACCAACTACCTCGACGGCCGCACCTCTACCTATTGTACAGATGTTGCCAAAACCACGCTCTGCCCAGTATTCCACGTCAATGGCGACGACATCGAGGCGGTAGTGACCACCATCGAAATTGCCATGGAATACCGCCAGGCTTTTCACCGCGACATCTTCATCGATTTATTGTGTTACCGCAAATACGGCCACAACGAAGGCGACGAACCTAAATTTACGCAACCGAAACTCTATAACATCATTGCCAAGCATCCGAACCCTAGAGAAATCTACTTGGAGCAACTCCAGCGCGAGGCCTTGATGAGTGCCGAAGACGCCAAGCAAATTGAACAAGTGTATCAGCAGTTTTTGGAATCCGAATACGAAGCATCCAGAAGCCGCGACAAAGCATTGGTTTATGACTTTTTGAGCCTCACCTGGAAAGACTACCGCCACGGAACCGCCAAAGATTTTGAGGTGTCGCCGCAAACAGGTATCGCCAAAAAAGAGTTATTGGCACTCGGACGCAAATTAGCAACCCTTCCAGAAGGCAAAAAATACTTTAGAAAAATTGCCAAAATTTTCGAGGACCGCCTCACCGCCATCGAAAGCGACAAACTCGATTGGGGCTCGGCAGAAATGTTAGCTTATGCAACGCTATTGGCAGAAGGTCATGGGGTGCGCATTTCCGGACAAGACGTTGAGCGCGGAACGTTTTCGCATCGCCATGCGGTGGTCAAGACCGAAGACACCGAAGAAGAAGTACTGACACTCAATTCCCTCCAAGACAAACAAGGCGTTTTCAGCATTTACAACTCGTTGTTGTCTGAATACGGTGTGCTTGGGTTTGAATATGGCTACTCTTTAGCCAACCCTTCAGGGCTCACCATTTGGGAAGCGCAATTTGGCGACTTCTTCAATGGCGCCCAAATCATGGTTGACCAATTCATTTCTGCAGGAGAAGACAAATGGGCTACCCAAAGTGGTTTGGTCATGCTGTTGCCGCATGGCTATGAAGGCCAAGGCGCAGAGCACTCCAGCGGACGCATGGAGCGCTTCTTGCAGCAATGTGCTGACCTTAACATGCAAATTGTCAATACCTCGACCCCAGCCAATCATTTCCATTTGTTGCGCCGTCAAATCAAGCGCGACTTCCGCAAACCACTCGTGGTTTTCTCTCCAAAAATGTTGTTGCGCTACCCAGACGCAACTTCAAGTTTGGACGAAATGGCCAAAGGTGCCTTCCAAGAAGTCATCGATGACAGCGCAGCAGTTGCTCAAAAAGTAGACACCGTTGTGCTCTGTAGTGGTAAGTTTTACTACGAAATGAAAGTCAAGGCAGCAGAACTTGGTGTCGATAACATGGCTTTTGTACGCGTGGAGCAACTCTACCCGCTACCAACTGCACAAATCGATGCAATCGTAGCGAAATACAAAGCCAAAAACATCCTTTGGGCCCAAGAAGAACCAGCCAACATGGGCGCCTGGACCCATATGGCCATGAATTTGCGCCATATTCCACTAGTGGGCATTTGCAGACCAGCAAGCGCCGCAAGTGCTGAAGGATCTAAAAAATTACACGAAATTCGCCTCAAACAATTGTTCAACGATCTCTTTGCCTACGCAAAGAAAGCCTAAAATAGAAACGTATGTCACTATTAGAAATGAAAGTCCCGAGTCCGGGAGAATCGATCTCAGAAGTAGAAATTGCCACTTGGCTCGTTGCCGACGGCGATTACGTCGAAAAAGACCAAGCCATTGCCGAAGTAGATTCAGACAAAGCGACGCTTGAGTTGCCGGCTGAAGAAAGCGGCATCATTACGCTCAAAGCAGCAGAGGGCGATGTGGTCAAAGTTGGGCAAGTTGTTTGCCTCATCGACACGAGTGCAGCGCGCCCTGCGGGCGCACCTGCAGCGGCGCCAGCCCAAAGTGCTGCGCCCCAACCCGAGGCGCCTGCGGCGCCAGCAGCCGCGCCTGCGGCAGCGGCCCCCAATCCAGATCCAGTGAAGCCTGCGAGCTATGCCAGCGGCTCCGCCTCTCCTGCAGCTGCCAAAATCATCAAAGAAAACAACATCAATACTTCAGCCATCAAAGCGAGCGGTAAAGATGGTCGGATCACCAAACAAGATGTCATTGCAGCGATGTCTGCCGGCTTCTCTACCGAGGCTACGCAAGGCTGGGGCGGCACGCGCGAGCAAAGCCGCGAAAAGATGTCGATGCTGCGCCGCAAAATCGCAGAGCGCTTGGTTGCCGTGAAAAACGAAACAGCCATGCTCACTACTTTTAACGAAGTAGACATGAAGCCCATCATGGACATCCGCGCCAAATACAAAGACGCCTTTGCCAAGCACCACGAAGTCAACCTCGGCTTTATGTCTTTCTTTACCAAAGCGGTCACGGAAGCCCTTAAGTTGTATCCAGCTGTCAATGCGCAAATTGATGGCAACGAAATGATCTTCCACGACTACGCAGATATCGGCATTGCCGTTTCTTCACCAAAAGGCCTCATGGTGCCAGTGGTTCGCAACGCCGAGCAAATGAGTCTTGCAGACATCGAGCGCGAAATCAAGCGCTTGGCTATCAAGGCACGCGACGGCAAAATGACGCCAGAAGACATGAGTGGCGGCACTTTCACAATTACCAACGGCGGAGTATTTGGCTCTATGCTCTCTACACCGATCATCAATCCACCGCAATCAGCCATCCTCGGCATGCACAACGTAGTGGAGCGCCCTGTTGCAATCAACGGCAAAGTAGAAATCCGACCAATTATGTATGTGGCGCTATCTTATGATCACCGCATCATCGACGGCAAAGAGTCTGTTGGTTTCTTGGTGAAAGTCAAAGAAATGCTCGAAAATCCGGAGCGCATGCTCTTTGGCTCAAAAGACCCAATGCAGATCTTGCTCGGCCTCTAAAAAAAGCTATAAAATCTCTTGTAAAAAGCGTTCTTCGGAGCGCTTTTTTTGCTTCGGAGCTTTAGATTGCTTTTCGTATATTTGCTGTTCAAAAAAATTGTAGCAATAATGTCAAAAATCAGGAAGCAAGACGCCCTAGATTACCATTCCTCAGGTCGACCAGGAAAAATAGAAGTAGTTCCTACAAAACCTTACGCCTCACAACGAGACCTCTCCTTGGCCTACTCTCCCGGTGTAGCCGAGCCCTGCCTGCGCATCGCCGAGAACAAAGCCGATGTCTACAAATACACCGCCAAACGCAACTTGGTTGCGGTTATTTCTAACGGAACCGCCGTGCTTGGCTTGGGCGATATCGGCCCAGAAGCCTCTAAGCCAGTTATGGAAGGCAAAGGCTTACTTTTCAAAATTTTTGCCGACATCGACGTTTTTGACATCGAAGTAGATGCCAAAGACCCAGAGCTTTTTATTCAAACCGTAAAGGCCATTGCCCCTACATTTGGCGGCATCAACCTCGAGGACATCAAAGCGCCAGAAGCCTTTGAAATCGAGCGCCGCCTCAAAGAAGAGCTCGACATCCCCATCATGCACGACGACCAGCACGGCACCGCCATCATCAGTGCTGCTGCACTGCTCAACGCGCTCGAACTCTCCAACAAAGAAATCGACAAAATCAAAATTGTTGTTTCTGGAGCAGGCGCCGCGGCTGTCTCTTGCATCAAGCTCTACCACCGCTTGGGCGTCAAGCACGAGAACGTCTTTATGTACGACTCCAAAGGCCTCATCCACGCCGGGCGCACCGACCTCGACGACATGAAAAAAACCTTTGCAGCGCATCCGAAGGACGTCGATTTTGAAACAGCATTCAAAGGTGCAGATGTCTTTTTAGGACTTTCCAAAGCTGGTTTGGTCAGCAAAGACATGATCGCTTCCATGGCCAAAGACCCAATCGTGTTTGCCTTAGCTAATCCCGAGCCCGAAATTTCTTACAAAGAAGCCACATCTGTGCGCAAAGACATCATTATGGCAACCGGCCGTTCTGACCATCCTAATCAAGTCAATAACGTACTCGGCTTCCCGTATATCTTCCGCGGTGCACTCGACGTGCGCGCCACCACCATCAACGAAGAAATGAAATTAGCGGCGGTCAAGGCCATTGCCGCACTTGCCAAAGAAACCATCCCAGAAGAAGTGATTGAAGCTTACGGCGGCAAGAATATTTCTTTTGGCCACGAGCAAATCATTCCCAAACCACTCGATCCGCGCCTCATTTATTATGTAGCGCCAGCAGTTGCGCGCGCAGCCATGGACTCCGGTGTGGCACAAGAACCCATCGAAGATTGGGATGAATACGAAATCCAGCTCAAGAGCCGCCTGGGCCTAGACAACAAACTGCACCGCAACATCACCTCCAAAGCGCAAGGATCTCCAAAAACCGTTGTGTTCCCAGAAGGAGACAACATCAAAATCCTTAAAGCGGCCCAACAAGCCTACGACGAAGGAGTGGCCTTCCCGATCTTACTCGGTAAAAAGCAGCGCATCCTAGACCTCATGGAAGAATACAGCATCGAGATTCCAGATGTCCAGATCATCGATTGCAAGTCCGACGAAGAAGAAGTGCGCCGCATCCAATACGGCACAGAATTCTTCGAAAAACGCAAGCGCAAAGGCATCACCGAATACGAAGCCATTTCATTAATGCGCGAACGCAATTACTTTGGCGCCATGATGCTCAATATGGGCGAAGCTGACGCCATGGTTACCGGCCTCACACGCAGCTACCGCTCTGTGTTGCGTCCAGCCATCAGCACCATCGGTTTGCAAAAAGACATCAAGACCATTGCCGGGATGTACATCCTCAACACCAAAAAAGGTCCGCTTTTCTTGGCCGATACCACCGTCAACCTCAACCCAACAGCTGAGCAAATTGCCGAAATCACGGTCAATGTAGCCAAGTTCATTCGCCGTTTAAAAGTTCAACCACGTATCGCCCTTTTGAGCTATTCCAACTTTGGTTCTTCACCTGGCGACGACCCCGAAAAAATGGCCAAAGCCGTGAGCATCTTGCACGAAACACAACCTAATTTGGTTGTAGACGGCGAAATGCAAGCCAATTTTGCCCTGAACCCCGAGCTCATGAACGAGAAATTTCCTTTCTCCTTCTTGGCCAACAAGGAAGTCAATACGCTCATTTTCCCGAACCTATCTGCAGGTAACATCGCCTACAAACTCTTGCAACAAACCAACGAACTCGACGCCATTGGCCCGATTTTATTAGGTATGCGCAAGTCTTTACACGTATTGCAACTCGGTGCAAGTGTGCGCGAAATCCTCAGCATGATCAAAATTGCCGTCATCGACGCACAAAGCCAAGACAAATGATTTCAAGACTCAATGGCCGCCTGATAGAAAAGAACCCGACCAACCTGCTCATCGAGTGTGCAGGCGTTGGGTATGATGTAAAAATCTCTCTCAACACCTTTTCTGCGCTCTCAGATGCGGAGGCCATTGTGCTGCATACCAAACTCATTGTTCGAGAAGACGCACATATACTCTACGGTTTTGCGACCAAAGAAGAGCGCGAAATGTTTGGGCACCTCATCAGTGTTTCGGGCATAGGCCCCAACACCGCCCTGATCATGCTCTCCTCCATGACCCCCGACGACATCGCGCACGCCATTCTCTCCGAAGACGTCGTGAGCATACAAAAAATCAAAGGCATCGGAACCAAAACTGCCCAGCGTGTCATCATTGACCTCAAGAGCAAGGTCTCCAAAATGGAACTCGGTACCGAGAATATTTTCTCTTCGAACAATAGAAATCGATTTGATGCGTTAATTGCATTGGTTTCGCTCGGTTTTGACAAAAAATCAGCCGAGAAAGTATTGGATAAAATCGATACCGGAACCCAAACCGTAGAACAACTGATCAAAGAAGCGCTAAGACTACTATAACCGTGCAACAAAACTACTGGCAAAAATATCTTGCGATTGGCACCCTCATTTGGATGGTGTTTTTCAATTTTGGGGAAGTGGCTGCCCAAGAGCCCACGCTTCCGTTTCCTATTTTTAATCCGCTCAATCCATTTCAGAACCTACCCCAGAGTTTTGACCTCGGCGACCCTACCAAACTCAACCAAACCATTGTCTACGACCCCGAATCGGGAACCTTCGTTTTCAAAGACCTGATGGGCAAAGACACCTACTTTAGGGCTCCTCAAGCCATGACGCTCGAAGAATACCTTCAATACGAAGAAAAAAAGAGCTTCTCTTTGGACTGGAAAGAAATTGTAGCTGAAGAAAGCGCTGAAAACCGCACCTTTGAACTACCCATTAAAATTGGATCCAAAGCATTTGAAAGCTTCTTTGGCTCCGATCAGATCACCATTACCCCAGGCGGTAACCTCGAAATTTCTTTGGGCGCCAACCACTCGCGCGTAGACAACCCTATTCTACCCATGCGCCAGCGCAACATCACGCGCTTTGACTTCAATCAGAACATCAACATGGACATCACAGGCCAAATCGGCACCATGATGAAAGTGAACATGAAATACAACACCCGCGCCAACTTTGATTTCGAAAACATCTCCAAACTAGAGCGCACGGGTAAAGAAGACGACATCTTGCAAAAAATTGCACTCGGGCAAGTCAGTCTAGAGTTGCCTACCACCCTCATTCCGAGCTCTCAAACACTTTTTGGCTTCAAAACGCAGCTCAAATTTGGTCGTTCTACCGTAGATTTCATCCTCGCTCAATCAAAAGGAAAGCGCACAGAAATCAACGTAACCGGCAAGGCCCAAGTGCAGAAATTTGAAATCACCGCAGACAACTACGAGGCCAACCGCCACTACTTCCTCAACCTCTACCACCAACAGCACTACGACACCGCTATGGCAACGCTGCCGGTGGTCAATTCTACTGCCTACATCACCCGCATCGAGGTTTGGGTCACTAACCGCAGCAGCATTACCGAAAACACGCGCAATATTGTCGCATTTTCTGACCTCGGTGAAGCCAAGGCCAGCAACTGCCAAGGAAATCCAGGGTCTTATGCTACCCAAGAATTGCCAGACAACCAAGCCAATGGCCTTTACGATTGGGCAGCTGTACAACCGCTGGTCCGCGGTTTTTCCAATGCCGTTCTTGCCCTGAGCGCGCAAGTCAACTCACCGGGGCCCTTTAACCAGGCCGTGGATTACGAAAAAGTAGAAAACGCGCGCAAGCTCAATGAAAACGAGTTTACCTACAACGCGCTACTCGGCTATGTATCGCTCAATACCGCCCTTAATAACGACGAAGTATTGGCCGTTGCCTACGAATACACCTATCGCGGAGACACCTACCAAGTGGGTGAATTCTCTACGGACGGTACCAGCGGGCAAGAAGCGCTCATCTTGAAACTCATCAAACCGACCATCACCAATCCCAAAAACAAAATCTGGGACCTCATGATGAAAAACGTATACTCGATCGGGGCTTACCAAGTAGATCAACTCGGCTTCAAGATTGACGTTTACTACAACAACCGCGAAACATCCGTCTTGCAACCATTCTTGCCTTTTGACGGCATCGACAAAAAACAGATTGTGACGCTCCTCGACATGGACAAAATCAATCAGAACAACCAGCCTTTCTCCGATGGTGTTTTTGACTTTGCGCCCTTCAATGTAGTTGGCAACAAAATTGACAACGGCGGAACCATCAACCGCAAAAATGGACGCATCTTCTTTACAACGGTTGAACCTTTTGGCAAAACACTTGCCGAAAAGTTAACAGCGGCCAATGTTCCTGCACTTTACGTCAACCAATTGGCCTACACCGAACTTTACGACTCTACCAAAACAGCAGCCCAACAAATTCCGAGCAAAAACCGCTTTGTGTTCAAAGGCGAGTTCCAGTCTTCCATTTCTTCGGAAATTCCTTTGAATGTCATGAACATTCCACAAGGCGCCGTGGTGGTAACGGCTGGCGGTATGCGCTTGGTAGAAGGCGTAGACTACACCGTAGATTATGCCTTTAGCCGTGTAAAAATCTTGAACACGGGTATTCTTGAATCCAACACCCCAATTAAAATCTCTATTGAGTCGAACTCTGTATTTGGTTTTCAGGCGCGCTCCATGATCGGTGGGCGCTACCAATACCGCATCAATGAAAACTTTAAAGTGGGCGCTACTTGGCTGCGCATGATGGAGCGCCCAGTCACGCAAAAAGTTGACTTCGGTAGCGAGCCCTTCAAAAACAATGTATTAGGCGCCGACTTCGCCTTCCGCACCAACGTACCAATGCTGACCAAATTGGTCGATTTATTGCCGGTCATTTCTACCAACACCATGTCGACGCTCTCGATGTCTGGCGAAGTAGCTACCTTGCGTCCGGGCCAACCGCGCGCCATCAACAAAGAAGGCACCTCTTACATCGACGACTTCGAAGCATCTCAGAGCGCCATTGACCTCAAAAGCATCGCCGCTTGGCGCTTGGCCTCTGTGCCACAAGGCCAACCCGACTTATTCCCAGAAGCTGCCAAAAAAGATTTGAGTGCAGGCTACAAGCGCGCCAACCTTTCTTGGTACACCATTGACCCTGTTTTCTACCAAAGTAACCAACTGACGCCAGCGCACATCAAGCAAGATCCAACTATGCTTTACGATAGCCGCATGCGCCTTATTCAAATGACGGACATCTTCCCGAATTTACAGTTGCAATACGGCTCTATTTCCAACATCAACGTACTCGATTTAGCCTACTATCCTGCAGAGCGCGGCATGTATAATTTTGATACCACCGCAACCGTCGATTCACTGGGGCACTTTACCAACCCAGAAGAAAGATGGGGTGGCATCATGCGCGGTCTCAGCACCAACGACTTCGAGTTGGCCAATATCGAATTCATCCAATTTTGGCTCCTAGATCCATTCAACCAAGATGCAGAAAATGAGAACCCAAATGCCCCGATGTCTGGTGGCGATCTCTATTTCAACCTCGGTAACATTTCTGAAGATATCTTACCTGACTCGCGCAAGAGTTTCGAACACGGGCTACCTGCCAACGCCGATCCAATATTGCTCGATAACATCGACACCACCCTTTGGTCGCGCATTTCTACCCAACAAGTTGTCGTGAATGCCTTTGCCAATGAACCTGCTGCACGCGTCAGACAAGATGTTGGCCTCGACGGCTGGGACAACACCAGCGAAAGCCAAAGCTACTCGGCATTTGTGAGCTGGGTGCAAAACAACAACACACTCAGCGCTGCTGCCAAAGCACGCATGGTTGCCGACCCCTCAACCGACGACTACAACTACTACCTCGACGACGTTTACGATATCGCCGAACTCAACATCCTCGAGCGCTACAAACATTACAACGGCATGCAGGGCAACTCGCCCACCACCGAAATGTCTGATACCGCCAATGCCCTAGGCTATCCAACCATTGCCTCCAACTTCCCGGATATCGAGGACATCAACCAAGACAACAACCTTTCTGAGTCAGAAGCTTATTTCCAATACCGCGTGAGTTTGCGTCAGAACGACCTTCAAAATGTAGGTAGCAACTACATCACCAATAAACAAGTTTACCAAAACGGCACCAAAACAGAAACTTGGTACCAGTTCAAAGTGCCTATTCGCGAATTTGAAAAACGCGTCAACGGCATTCAAGATTTCCGCTCTATTCGTTTCATGCGCATCTACATGAAAGGTTTTGACGAGCCGGTCGTCTTGCGTTTTGCCCGCCTTGAATTTGTGCGCGGCGAGTGGCGTCGTTACTTCCAAGACCTTACCCAACCGGGCTTGAGTGTCCAGACTGACCCCAATCTCACCTCCTTTAACATTGCTGCACTCAACATCGAAGAAAATGCGCAGCGCGAGCCGATCAACTACGTTGTGCCTCCAGGTATCGACAGAGAAATTGACCCTTCACAGGTGTATCAGCGCCAAATGAACGAACAATCTTTGGTACTTGAAGTTTGTAATTTGCAAGATGGCGACGCGCGCGCTGCCTACCGCAATGTACAGTTCGACGTGCGTACCTACAAAAAACTCAAGATGTTTGTGCACGCTGAGTCTGTTGTACAAAACCAACTCAAAGACAACGAACTCACCGTATTTGTGCGCTTAGGTACAGACTTCGTAGACAACTATTACGAATACGAACTTCCAATGAAGGTTACCGATTGGAATGCCACCAATCCAGACCTCATTTGGCCAGCTGCCAACAATATCGAGATTGAATTCGACCGTTTACTGGCGCTCAAAATGGAGCGCAACACCAAACTTGAAGAAGGCGTTCCGGGTGTTTCGAGTATCGTAGAATACGAAAAAGCGGACCCCAACAACCCCAACAACCGCATTAAGGTGAAGGGAAGCCCCAACTTACAAGGCATCAAAACGATCATGATTGGAGTTCGAAATCCTTCGAAATCCGATCCAGACAACACTTGGGGGCCAGATAACGGGGACGCAGAATGCGTGAACGTTTGGGTCAACGAAATGCGCCTTACGGATTTCGTAAGTGACGGCGGCTCTGCAGCCGTTGGCCAGATGCAATTGCAGCTGGCAGATTTCGCTACGGTCCAGGCGGCGGGCAATTATTCTGGTATCAACTGGGGTGCTGTAGACAGCCGCGTACAAGATCGCCAACGCAACCAGCGCATGGGTGCAGACATCAGCACAACCATGCAACTTGGTCAGTTCTTTGGCAAACAAGCGCGCGTTTCGCTTCCGTTCTATTACGGTTATTCTATCGGCGTTATCAATCCAGAATACGATCCGTTTAACCCAGATATCAAACTTTCCAACTACGACCTCGCTACACGCAGAGAGCGCATGCGCCTAGGCCAAGACTTCACAGAACGCCGTTCTTACAACTTCACCAATGTACGCAAAGAGGCCAAAGCAGGCACCAAGCCACAATTCTGGAGTGTCTCTAACTGGTCTGCCACCTACGCTTTTGCAGAAAACATCAAAAGAGACTTCAACATCAAATCCGACATGACGCGCACCTGGACCGGCGCACTCAATTACAACTACACCTTCGCAGGCAAACCTTGGGAGCCTTTCAAAAAATGGCAGCCCGCTCAGAAAAATCCATGGCTCAAACCCATCAAAGATTTCAACCTTTATTACTTGCCTAAGAACATTGCGTTTACCAATGATTACTCGCGCATCTACAACGAAAGACAAGTGCGCAACATCATTGTGCCGGAATACGATTTTGATCCTATTTACCTGAAGCGTTTTGATTGGAACCGCAACTACCAAGTCGGTTACGATGTCACCAAAGCACTCAAAACGACTTTTACAGCGAACAACCGCTCCATCTTCGAAGAAGGGAACCATGGTGTGGATCGCCGCACCAACCCAGAAGGTTACCAAGAGTTCATGGATACCATTCGCTCTCAAATGAGCACCTTTGGCCGCACCATGGACTACACCCACAATTATTCCATCAGCTACACCTTGCCATTTGACAAACTACCTGCCACCAACTGGTTGTCTTCAAACGTGAAATACGCCGGAACCTATAACTGGCAACGCGCACCTTTAGGGCAAGCTGAATTCGGCAACACCATCCAAAACTCGCGCTCCATCAACATGACCGCCCAAGGAAACTTGGTTACGCTCTATAACCAAATCCCGTATTTCAAACGGGTGCTTTCCGATGGCAAAGGCGCCAAGACCAACTCTGCTAAGACAGGAGCAGGCGGTGCACAACCTGGCAAAGGTGGCCCTCCTAAAAAAGCTGAATTCAAGCCTAAAAAACCGCTTGAAGAAATGACCGAAAAAGAGCGCAAAGAGTACGACCGCCAACTCGCCAAATTCGAACGCAAGCAAGCCCGTGAAGAGGAGCTCAAAGCCAAAGAAAGCGAGCCAATTAATCCTGTACTCGGTACTTTAGCGCGTTTACTCATGACGGTGCGCAATGTTTCGGGGACCTACACCCTATCCGACGGAACCATGTTGCCTGGTTACAGCCAAGAATCTAGCGTACTCGGGATGAACGCCAATACCTTTGGCCTTACTCCATTTGTATTTGGCAAGCAAGGCTACGATGTATTCGGCAGAGAGACTGGCTACCACGTCGGCGACTTCGCCCGCGACAACAACTGGTTGGTACAGAACGAAAACATCAATAAGCAATTTATGGTCAACCACACGGCCAACCTTCAACTCAAAGCCACACTTGAGCCATTCAAGGACCTCAACATCAACCTCAATGCTTCGCGCAACTACAGCACCCAAGCAGGAGAGTTTTATCGCTGGAACCCGAGCGCAGCCGCATTTGAATCGCAAAGTCGTTTTGAAAGCAGCACCCTCACCTACACCACCATTTCTTGGGGAACCGCATTTGCCAAAATGGATACCTCTTTCCGCTCGCCGATCTTCCAACAAATGCTTGCCAATAGCCAACAAATTTCGCAACTCATCGGTAGCGGCAACGCCAACTCGAGTTCGCTGCCAAATGGCTACTATGACGGTTATTCAGCAAGCCAACAAGAAGTTGTCATCGGCTCCTTCCTTACGGCCTACACCAACTCGGCTATCGACAGCAAAACAATCAATCCGCGCAGCAACTTGCCTTTGCCGAACTGGACAATCAACTATGCTGGGCTCAGTAAGTTTGACTTCGCCAAAGACATCGTGAAGTCTTTCAAGCTCAATCATGGCTATTCTTCTTCGGTATCGGTCAACGGCATGCAAACCAACCTCAACGCCACCCTAGACGCCAACGGATCGCCAACAGCACTCGACCTCAACAATAACTTTATTGCACCAATTCAAGTACAAAACATCACCATTACCGAGCGTTTTTCTCCACTCATCGGTATGCTCGCCACTTGGAACATCATGGGCAAAAACATCACCACCAACTTCGAGTACAAAAAAGACCGTCAAGCGACCCTTTCACTCAACAATAACCAAGTGACAGAAACACTCGGTCAAGAAATCGTAGTCGGAACAGTAGTCAACATTCCTAAGCTCAAGTTAGTGCGCAGTATAGATGCAAGCGACCTGCTCATCAATGTCAATTTCTCTTTCCGAGACAATGCAACAGTCATTAGAAAAGTAGTGGAAAATACAAACCTAGCCACCGCAGGGCAAACCACCGTAAGCTTCAAGCTAGACGCCAACTACAAACTCAATGAATACCTGAGTGCAATTTTCTACTACGAGCAATTCATCAATACGCCAAAAGTATCCTTGAGCTACCCAACAGGTAACCTCAAAACAGGAGTAACCTTGCGCTTTGACCTCAACGGACTCAAATAATGATCCGCACTGCTACAAGAAAAGACGTCGCTGCCATTTTTCAATTAATTGAAGAATTAGCTTCCTTCGAAAGAGCGCCCGAACAAGTAGTCAATACGCCCGCACAGCTAGAAATTGACCTTTTTGACGACCAAATTTGTTCGGCAATTGTAGCCACCAATCCAGATAACGCAGTGGTGGGTTTTGCTTTGTACTACATCTCCTACTCTACTTGGAAAGGACGCTGTCTCTATTTAGAAGATTTTTATGTGCAAGAAGCCGACCGCAAGCAAGGTTATGGGCAAGCACTATTCGATGAAGTGGTGCGCACGGCCAAGCAAATGGGCGTCAAGCGCATGGATTGGCAAGTCCTAGACTGGAATCATACCGCCCTCAATTTCTACAGACGCAACCACGCCACCTTAGATCCAGAATGGATCAATGGTCGTCTTTTTTTTGAATAAACCGCAAGTTTTCCAATAAGTTGGCATCTTTATAGCGTGAACACCAACTCTTCGGTTCCTGTTTTTGAAGAAATTGTAAAAGCCTACGACGCGAAGGTCTACAAATTATGTTGGTATTTGCTTAAAAACCGCTCCGACGCACAAGATTGTACACAAGATATTTTCATTGCCATTTTCCAAGGACTACCTAGCTTCAAGCAGGAGTCTACTCTCAATACTTGGATCTACCGCATCAGCACCAATAAATGTTACGAATATATCAGGCGCAAAAAAAGAAAGAAAAGATTTGGAATTCATGTACAGATAGATGCGTTTTTCTCCCAAACAATATCCTCGCAACAGCACAACCCTGAAGAAATAGCACTCGCTGCCGAGAAATCTCTTTTTTTCTGGAAAGCAGTGGAAAAACTACCCCTTCAACAACAAATCGCCTATACGCTTTTCAACGTGGAAGACATGAGTTATCAAGAAATTGCGGCAGCGCTCCAGACGAGTGTGAGCGCTGTGGAATCGCTGCTATTTAGGGCCCGGCGCAAGCTCGCCGAAGCATTAGCAGCATGGGACAACAAGTAAACGCAAGTTTTAAATCAAAAAGGCAACTAACATCCTATGGAACGAGAAAATTTTTATGTTCAACAACCAATAATTCCAATCGGCCTCAGACAGCAACTCTTGCAGGCTCCACAAATTTTGCACAAACAAAAAAAAGAGCGCTTGTTTTGGCTCTTAACTACTTGTTTCTTTTTGATACTCAACTTCGGATTGTATATACAATATGAAAAGCAACAAGAAGAAGCCACACTAGCCTCCTATCGTTACCTCAATCAATCTTATCAATATCCATGAAAAGTATCCGGATTTTACGAATTGTCATTTTACTTTTGGTTTGCGCCAACCTCTTTTTGATATTCAAACATTATGGGAAACCTCAGCATCCACCCAAATTGAGTCATATCGTACGAGCAGAAGGTCTGCAAGCTCGCAGGCTAGACAAAGAAATGCGCCACCACCACCGTGCAGTCCAAACATGCACGAAACGACTATTCAAGTTGCGCCAAAGTCTTGCCAATTCGAACCAAAAAGACATAAAACGTCGAGAAGAATTATTAGACCAAATAGCGCATCTTCAAAGACAAATTGATTCGGTAACAGTTGTGCATTTTGACCACGTTGATGCCTTGTGTACAGCTCAACAAAAAAAGCGTTTTCACCAATTTAGAAAACGACTATTACAACCCCATCATTTCAAAAACTAATGCCCTTATTCCTTTTCGTCACTTTTTTACTTTCTCATGTAACTTTTTCCCAACAGCGCGCTGCACTCAATTGGGATAAAATACCATTTGAACTTGAAAAGCAATATGACATCAATGACTCAATTGCAGTGCGTGTTGATCAATTCAAATTTTATGTGCAAGCATTAAATGAGGACAAACAACACCATATCCATTTGATAGACGCCGCTGAACAAGAATCTTGGCAATGGACAAGCCCAATTGCCCCAATGCAAATAGGTATCCAAGCAGCTATTCAAACTGCTGGCGTTTTCATTGGAGAGCTCGACCCCATCAACGGCATGTATTGGGCTTGGAACACGGGATTTATCAGCGTGAAATGTGTGGGTGAAGTCATCCATACGAAAAAAGAAACGTCGCAAAAATTTGAATACCATTTAGGAGGTTATCAAGCGCCTTTTGCCTGCATAAAGGCCATTCCCGGTAGTGGAACGCGCTTAAACTGCGATCTTTCATTATGGTTTAAGGCCATTTTGCATGCCGAGACCCAAGATTGGCTCATCATGCAACCCAGTGAAGAGAGCTTGGCAATTTTTGAACTTTTTATGGCTTCTTTGCACTATGACCAATAAAGTTCTATTTCTTATTTTATTGAGCGTTCTGTTCATATCAGCAACTTGGAATTGGCAACAAACCCTTCAAAAATGGCCTGCACCTATCCAAATAAAGACTGTTTATGCTTCAAAAGCAAGTTTTGAGTTGGGGCGAGCGCTCTTTTATGACCCCATCTTATCTGTAGACAGCAGTATTTCGTGCGCCTCTTGCCATTTATCTTTTACAGCGTTTACACACGTTGATCACCCAACTAGCCATGGTATTGCAGATCGAATTGGCAAACGCAATGCACCTGGTTTATTCAATTTGGCATGGAGGCAAAATTTCCATTGGGATGGAGGCGTAACGAGCTTGACCGGGCAAGCGATCAACCCGCTCACGCATCCAGATGAAATGGGAGAAACCCTCCAACACATTTTACTGAAATTGAACCGTCATCCGAATTATGCTGCCTTTTTTAAACGCATTTACAAGCAAAAGCAGATCGAATCCTGGATGCTGCTAGATGCCTTGCAGCAATTTACCATTGCTCTTGTTTCAAAAGATAGCTACTACGACAAAGTGATGCAGGGAAAGGCAAGCTTTTCCATACAACAAGCAAAGGGATTTGCTCTTTTTGAACAACATTGCAACCACTGCCACACAGCCCCGCTCTTTTATAGTAATCGTTTTGAAATAAATGGATTAGTTATAGATACTTCGGACCTCGGAAGATATGAAATCACAGGTTTACCAGCTGATCGAGAAAAATTTAGAGTCCCCACATTAAGAAATATAAGCTATAGCTTTCCGTATATGCACGATGGGCGCTTCAAGAGTCTCAAAGAAGTACTGCGCCATTACGGCCAAAAACTACAACTAAACGACCCGCAACAAAAAGATCTCATTGCCTTTCTCAAAACACTGACAGACAGTACATTTCTAACCAACCCTAGATTTCAATACCATACCTTAACACCATAAACATGAAAAAACGCTTCTTTTCCATTGCTTTGTTTTGCGCGAGTGCAGTACAAGCACAACTCAACCCGGCCATTACCAATTGGTTGATCAATACCAGCGGGCTCACCGGATCTCATTATGTGCAAGGTAATAGCACCCCAATTGCAGACAACGTGGCCGCCAATGTGCAAACCGTTCAGTATTCAAGCAATTTTGTATATGTGAGTACTAAAGGTATTCCTGCATATGTAACCGGTCCATTTTTGGACGGGAATCCATCAATAGCGACCAACCAAAACGCCATTTTTAAACTTTCGCTGAACCCAAGTGCCAATACTGGAACGCTGACGGCAACCACAGGAGGCAACATCGGGATCTTCATCAACGGTGTGGCTTTATTTGATTACCGCGACGGCGTTGCGTGGAACGCACAAACCAACGCGCTTTGCGGCGGCCCGGGTAACCCGCCTTGCCCAGGAGGCCCCAATGCCAACATGCCATGGAATAGAGATGCCGTACCAGCTGAAAAACTGGGTTTTGATTGCTCTAAAGGACATCCAGCCATGGGTAACTACCACCACCATCAAAATCCAAGTGCGTTCAAATTAGACTTACAAGTCATCTCTACAATTTGCGACATATACGATGCCGATGGTTTGTATGCCATTGATTCCAACCAACATTCACCGCTGATCGGGTTCGCATATGATGGCTTTCCAATTTACGGTGCGTATGGGTACAAAAATACAGATGGTACTGGAGGGATCACACGCATACAGTCCGGCTACCAATTACGCAATATTAGTGTGCGCACGCATTGGGCCGATGGAACCGATGTAACTGATGGCCCCGCGGTATCAAGCACTTATCCTTTAGGTTATTTTCGTGAAGATTACGAATTCGTGAGCCATCCGGGACAAGGTGAATACCTCGACGCAAGTAATGGGCGTTTTTGCGTCACACCAGAATACCCAAATGGCACTTATTGCTATTTTGCCACGGTAGACGAAAATTGGAATTCAGCGTATCCTTACGTGGTAGGCCCCAAATTTCATGGTGTGGTGACGGGCGCAAAAGTGACGAGCATCACTGAAACGGTGACTACGTATACTTCCAATGCAGGAATGCAAGAACTTAGTGCCGCTGATTGGCAAGTATGGCCCAACCCTAGCCATGATGTAGTGATGGTACAAGTCAACGGGCTCACCGCGCAATCGAGAAAAGTAGCGCTTTATGACCAACAAGGTAGAGTTGTCGCTCAAAAAATACTTGTGCAAGGCAGTACGATTGTCTACTTTGAAATCGATACGTTATATCAGGGCTTGTACTTGATACAAATAGAAGGTGATCCACAGGTAAAAACCTTAGTTGTGGAATAACAAAGCAAACCCAAATGCGATATTCACAAAAAATGGGCTAATATTCAGTCAATCCGAGATGATGTTCATTTGACCCAAAGAGTTCAAGTAATTCGCTGTAAGTTTATTTTGAAATAAGGAGAGAAACAGGTTACTTCTTGTGCATAGCAGTTGACAAGCTGCTTGGAGAGGCAGTTTCATTTTCTAGTTTGATAAGAGTTTAATAGTTTTTGTCAACGTCCGAAAGGAATGTGCACGAGAAGTTCCTGTCCTTATTACTTACAACGCACCACTCAGACAGTTTTGTCTACTACTAGGAAAAGGGCTGATTCGTCAGTCCTTTTTTTCGTTTATGGCATATAGCAAAGGCCTACTCGGGGCCGCATCATTGATAAAATGCGCTACCTGCAACTCTAAAATATACGGGCCGTCTGCCACCTCGCTCGGAACAAAAATCAATTCAGAGATTGTGCGGTCTGCAACTGGCGCCTCGGGCACTTTCCAAAATGCATGATGAAAAGCCAATACGCCGGCATCTTCTTCTCGATCCACTGATGGGGTGTCTACTAAAAAATGCTTCACTTCTAGCTGATCTAATAACTGAACCACCTCCACATCAAAATAGCAAGGGTTGGTACCCGAATAATTCAGCGATAACTTCTCGATATTATTGGGCAAAGTTCTAATCAAAATGGCCTCAGTATGCTGACTCTTCAGTAAGTTCTCGAGTTGATCGGCAAAAACCACGCGGTCTCCATTTTCCAATACGCGCGGTACAACACTGATCAAGGTAGCCTTGAAGAAATAGTTTTTGAGTGCTGCACTCACCGGATAAATTTCTTTGCTGATGTGGCCATAAGATTCTGTGTGGGTGCCGTGCCCGTGCGGATTGAAAAAAACATCTCGAAAATTAACCGCACCACCCTCTGCCACGCTGCCGACAAATCCATTTACCCGAACGGGCTCCATGCGCGGAGCGTCTACGTACCAGGCTCTGGGGTTGTCTGAAGTAGCACTTAGACCCATAGAAAGATCGATGGGTGCACTTGTGTCAATAAAATGCTGCGGGTCGAGGTAAAAAATCATGGAGTAAAAATAGTGCTTTTCGTATCTTTGCAACTATGGAAGCACAAAAAGACCGCCTTAAAGACCTCATTTCACACGCCAAAGAATACGGATTTGTTTTTCCGTCATCAGAAATTTACGACGGGCTCGCTGCCACCTACGACTACGGTCAGTTGGGTGCAGAACTCAAAAACAACATCAAAACCTATTGGTGGAAGGCCATGGTACAATTGCATGAAAACATTGTAGGCTTAGATTCTGCCATTTTCATGCACCCTACAACCTGGAAGGCTTCTGGCCACGTCGATGCGTTCAATGACCCTTTAATTGACAACAAAGATTCCAAAAAACGCTACCGCGCCGATGTCTTACTCGAAGACCACATCGAAAAAATTCGTCAAAAAATCGAGAAAGAAGTAGAAAAAGGACAAAAACGTTTTGGCGACACCTTCGACGCCGCTCAGTTTAGGGCCACCAACCCAAATGTGCTTCGCAACCAAGAAAAGATCGAACAAATTGAGGCGCGCATGAAAACTGCGCTCGAAGCAAACGATTTAGAAGGTGTGCGTCAGCTCATCATCGATCTCGAAATTGTTTGCCCAATTTCAGGTTCCAAAAACTGGACAGAAGTCCGTCAGTTCAACCTCATGTTTTCTACAGAACTCGGTTCTGTTGCCGGCGACGCCAGTACCATTTACTTGCGTCCAGAAACCGCTCAAGGTATTTTCGTGAATTTCTTGAACGTGCAGAAATCTGGCCGCATGAAAATTCCATTCGGTATTGCGCAAATTGGCAAGGCCTTTCGCAACGAAATTGTGGCACGCCAATTTATCTTCCGCATGCGCGAGTTCGAACAAATGGAAATGCAATTTTTTGTGCGCCCAGGCGAAGAAATGAAATGGTACGACTACTGGAAAACCCTTCGCACAAAATGGCATCAAAACTTAGGTTTGGGCAATGAGCGCTACCGCTTCCACGACCACCTGAAACTTGCACACTATGCCAACGCTGCCTGCGACATCGAATATAATTTTCCGATGGGTTTCAAAGAACTCGAAGGCATCCACTCCCGCACCGACTTCGACCTCAAACAACACGAACAATTCTCTGGCAAAAAATTGCAATTTTTTGATCCGGAGCTCAACCAAAGTTATGTGCCTTACGTTGTCGAAACATCTGTTGGCCTAGACCGCATGTTCTTGGCCGTCCTGAGCGCAGCTTATCAAGAAGAAACCCTAGAAGACGGCTCCGAACGCGTTGTGCTCAAAATTCCAGCTGTGTTGGCGCCCTACAAAGCTGCTATTTTACCGCTCATCAAAAAAGACGGCTTGCCAGAAAAAGCGCGCGAAATCATGTCGCAATTACAGCTTGAATACAGCATGCTCTACGACGAAAAGGACTCAATTGGTAAGCGCTATCGCCGCCAAGACGCCATCGGTACACCTTACTCTATTACCGTTGACCACCAAACCCTCGAAGACAACACCGTCACCATCCGCGACCGCGACACCATGACCCAAGACCGCATCAGCATTGCTGAACTCGAAGGCGTCATCGCACAAAAAGCGAGTTGGAAGAGCGTTTTATTGGGCCTACGCTAGTGAAGGTATTTTTGCTCTTTCTATGGAGTTGTTGTGCTGTCGGGCTACACGCGCAGTTTATCTTGAATCAAGAAGGACAAGCCTTTAGCGCCAAGCCATTTTTCAACGACAGCCTCATCGCTGCTCAGCATATTCAAACCATAGCTGGTTTTTATACTTACAAAAAAGGAAGTGAAGCTTTTAAGCCAAGCCCCGACACCTTCAAGTATACTTTCAATCAAAAAGGCCAACTCATTGCCAGCATGGAAATCCTGCAAAAAGGAGCTGTCAGAGACAGTATTTTTCATCATTATGCGTATTTTGAAAGTGGTGAGCTACGCTTGCACCGTTATGCTGCTTATGGTGGAGCCATTTCAGAGCACTACACCTATGACTCACTTTCAAGACTGACTAGCGTTGCGCTTTATCGAGATGTCTATAACCACCGCAAAGATTCCTTGTTGTCTTCGGTCAAAATGCGCACTGAAACCCTGCGCTACCACAACGACCAACCTGAAAACTACACGCGCTACAACAACTATCAAAAACCCTATCTTGAAGTAAGCAAGGTCTATGATGAAGAAAACTACCTGCGCAGTAGCACTACCTATTACCGCATTTCGCAAAATAGTGAAAGCACTAAGTTCAGCTATAACCAAACCGGGTTGTTAGCCACAAAAGCAACTTTTACAGATACCTTGCAAGTAGCACAAGACGAATGGCGCTATCGCTATGACCAATGGGGCAATTTAATCGAGATGCATCGCTACGAAAATGGCAAATTCCTAACAGATTATCAAATTGTTTACGACTACAAAACAGGGTTTTTAGGCTCCCTGATCAAAAAAGATGTAAGCGCAGATCAGCTGAGTATTTTGCGCTTTACCAACTACACTTACTATCCCAAACCTTAAATTCGCCTGTTATTTTTTTCTTAAAAAGCTAATTTTTAAGAACTTTGGCACAAAATTTAGGCAAGCCCCACAAAACAAAATACATGAGAAAACTTTACGCACTTCTTCTCTTTGCTCTTACGCTAACGAGTATTTCAGCACAAAACGTCAATTACAGTTCTTCTAAATGGTTTTGGGGCCTCAATTACGGCAGTACTTGGCACAGCACAGACCTCGACCACGAACGCTACAATGGTTGGGGGCTCACTTTGGGTCGTTCCTTTAATTACGATTATGCCCGCGCGCTTTCTTTTGACCTTCGCGGTCGCTTCTTAGCAGGGCAATGGTATGGTGCAGCAGATGCATTTGCTACATTAAATGCACAAGATTTAAATTTCAATCCTGTATTGAATCCTTATTTGACTGGCAACAACCAATATGTCCACAACTTTCGTTCGGATATCAGAGAATTAGATTTAGAACTCGTTTTACATGCAGGCCGCTTGCGTGAGCGCACCGGTTTTGATCCTTATATTTTTGGTGGCGTTGGCCTCACTTGGCAGCAAACTTGGTCCGATGTATTGGATACGAATGGTATTTACGACTACAACAGCTTGGATTTGTCTATGCCTGCGCAACAACAATTACTCGGCTTTACCGATCAAATTTATGAAACCCGACTAGATGGCCTTCAGGGTAATGAGTGGGCAGTGAACTGGATGCCGAGTCTTGGTTTTGGTTTGGCTTATCACAAAGGACGCTTCAGTTTTGGCATTGAACACAAAACCACCTTTACAATGGCCGATTCATTTGATGGCCTTACCCAAGCCGACCCTCGCCTTAGAAACGACTGGTATCATTATACTTCTGGCTTTTTTCAGCTCCATTTTAAAGGAAGAGAATCAAAACCAGCACCTATCCGCGACTACCACCCACCGGTTACCAATATCTCCAATTTCACGCAAAATTGTCCGCAACCGATCATTAGCCTCATTGGGCAGCCGCAAACAAGTGTTTCAGTCACCACTATGGTTTTGCGCTACGATGTAGCTAATGTAGCTACTGCACAAGAACTGCAATTGACCAACGCTCAAAATCAAGCTATCCCTTTTAATTTTAATCCTCAAACAAAACGCGTTGAAGCAACCGTTACTCTCCTTGCGGGCCTTAATACCTTCACGCTAACCGCCACTACGAATTGTGGCAGCAAAACGCAAGTTGTTCAAATTGAACAAGTAGCTTGTCAGTTACCAACCGTTCAGATCTTGAATGCGAGTGCCAACGTCAGTACCGTTCAGCAAGCTACTTATGCGCTCAATGCTACGCTGAGTGGTCATTTGAACAACAACCAAATTCAGATTTTGCACAACGGCATGTCGGTGAGTGGCTTCAATTTCAATCCAAATAATGGTTTGTTGCAACGCAGTATCAACCTGACCCCTGGAACAAACATTATCCGCATCAATGCAAGTAACGATTGCGGTAGCGCCTTTGATCAAATCACCATCAATTACGACGACTGCCGCACGCCACAACTCAGCTGGTTGCAACCCAACGCACCAGGCACCACCACCAATGTGGCCACACTTGCCCTCAGTGCCAAACTCGATGGCAGCACACAAAACGGCCAATTGCTCGTTTTGCACAACAATGTAGCGGTGAACAACGCACAGCTCATTGGCTCAAACATATCTGCGAATATCACCCTTACAGCTGGCTTGAACAATATCCAGATCCGTTATACCAATTCCTGCGGAACTGACCTGATCACAACTTCGATCAATTTCCAAAATTGCACCCCACCCGCAATCGCAATCACGAGCCCAGCAATTAACAGCACACTCAACAATGCAGCTTTGCGTTTGCGTGCAACAGTAAGTAACGTGAGCAACCGCAACAATATCAAAGTGATTTTCAACGGGATTGAGCAAAATTCATTTACTTACACCGCCTCAAATAATGCAATTGAGCTCAATGCGCAATTGCTGCCGGGCGTCAATACGCTAACGATAACCGCCACCAATGATTGTGGGGCCGATGTCGAAACATTTGCATACACCTATGACGACTGCCTGACACCTAATGTCAATATTTTAGGCAATTGGAACAACAATTCAAGTAACTCACCTCTTGTTGTCACGAATAGTAACTTCCCGCTGACTGCCACCATTCAAAATATGCCGAGTCAGATTGGATTGAGCCTCACCAACAATGGCTCACCAGTTGCTTTTGCTTTTTCGAACGGTAATTTCAATTCCGTAACTGGAAACCTCAGTTCAGTTTTGAGTTTGCAAACTGGTCTTAATCAAATTGTATTGACTGCTACGCGCAGCTGCGGGCAAACCAACAAAACGATTTTTGTGCGCTTCGATAACTGTGTAGCACCGGTTCTTACCCTACTCCAACCAAGTGCTAGTGGCACCACTACCAGCTCGCCAAACTTAAACCTAATGGCTAATGTGAGCAACATTAGCAATAGCCAAGCCATTCAAGTCAAATTAAATGGAGCTAATGTGCCATTCTTGTTCATTAACAACCAAATCAATAGTGCCTTGAACTTAATTCAAGGTTCGAATCAAATCAGCATTCAAGTTACCAATGCTTGTGGTACCGACAACGAGAATATTCAAATCAATTATACACAATGTCAGGCACCGCAAATTACTACTACTGCTGCCATTCCTAACGGAGCTACCACTAGCAATAATAGCTTTGCATATAGCGCAATTGTTTCCAATACTTTTGCCAATCAACTTCAATTAAACTTTAACGGACAAGCTCACAACTACAGCTTCAATAACAATAACCTTAGCGCTACATTTAACTTGCAGCCAGGCACCAACCTGATCAATTTAGTCGCTACGAATACTTGCGGCAGTGACATCGAAAATTGGAGCATCGTTTATGAACCATGTACCGCACCGCAAATAAGCAATATCAGTCCGTCTCCAACTTTACAAAGCGCTGATCAAGCCATCAATTTGAGTGCTCAAGTTGCTCAAATTACCAATGCCAATCAATTGAGTTTGTTGCATAATGGCGCTCCGATTTCCTTTAGTTTTCAGAATGGCACCGTTACAGCGAGCGTTCAGCTTTCCAATGGAAATAATTTGCTAACACTGAGTGCAACAAATAATTGTGGCGCTGATTTGCAAACTTGGAACATTAATTACGAACCTTGTGTTGTTCCGCAAATTTCAATTTCAAATGCTGGCCTAAACGGCAGCACCGTTGCCAATTCCGCACTATCGCTAAGCGCTCAAGCTATCGCGCTCAGTAGTGATCAAATCATGTTGTCATTGAATGGCCAAGGTGGGCAACCATTTACCTTACAAAATCAAACATTAAGTGCCTCGTTAAATTTAGTCCCTGGCCCAAATACAATCGTCATTCAAGGTAAAAATGCTTGCGACCGCACTAGTCAAACACTCAATATCAATTACGTGCCTTGCGCAGCCCCGCAGATTCAATTTGGACAAGCTGCTGGTTCGCTTACAAATCCAACCTTGCAGTTCAGTGCAACCGTGAGTGGCGTGATAAATGCCCAGAATGTCAATTTATTGTTGAACAACGCGGTAGTACCTTTTAATTTTCAAAATGGCGCGATCACTGCTACCCTTCAACTCATCAACGGATCGAATATAGTTACACTTGCCACACAAAACAATTGCGGTGTTGCCTCTGAAAATATTACCTATACCTACACTGCGCCTTGTATACAACCTAGTGTGGAAATTACGAGCCCGGCAGCTGGCGTTTTAAGCGCTACCAACCCAAACTTGATTGTAATTGCAACGGTAACACAAATCGCTGAAGTAGCTGCCATTCAAGTTCTCAACAATGGCATTACACAAACAAACGGCACCCTCTTTGGCAATCAGTTCAGTATTCCATTAGTTTTATCGGCAGGCAACAACAACATCAGCATCAGCGCAACAAATACTTGCGGCACAGATACCAAAACAAGAGACATCAGCTACCAACCCTGCTCAATTCCACAAGTGATCTACAACATGGACCCGAACGGACACACCACCAACCAGTCTATTTTTACCTACAATGCCCAAATATTGAATTACACCAGCAGCATGACTGTTACGCTTTCGATGAATGGCGAGCTGCTCACGGGTTTCAGTAACAACCTCGGCAATATCCTGGCAGAAATCAGTCTAATTCCAGGCCTCAACAACCTCACCATCACCGTTACGAATGATTGCGGCACCTTGACCGACATATATTTAGTGACATACGACGGGACAGGCGGCGAAGGCATCATGACCAACCCGAATGGGAACAAGCAAGCTGAGGGCAAAGAAGACAACTTCAGTTCCCCAGCAAATGTAAATACACCGGTACCATCTGCACCAAGGCCAGTGACCCCAAGACCAGCGCCAACTCCCGCTCCTGTGGCTCCAAAACCAGTTGCTCCGAAGCCAACACCGGCGCCTGCTCCTGTGGCTCCGAAACCAACTCCTGCTCCTGTGGCTCCAAAACCAGTTGCTCCGAAGCCCACACCGGCGCCAACCACTCCAAAACCAGTTGCTCCGAAACCAACTCCTGCTCCTGTGGCACCGAAACCAACACCGGCGCCAACAACACCCAAACCGGTAGCGCCCAAACCGACCACCAGCCCGGCGCCAAAACCAACTCCGGCACCTGCACCAACAAAGCCGGCGACTCCAAAACCAAGCGCTCCGGAGGCGACTCCGAAACCAAAACCAACCAATGAAAATACAAACACCAAAGGAGGAGGTCGATAGACCTCCTTTTTTGTGTTCAAATACTTGGGGCTCTGCTCAAATCTTCATATATTCGCAATCTTAAAATTGAACTCAAATGGCATTAATCGGTAAAATTCGCGCAAAATCTGGCTTACTAGTAGCAATGATAGGCATCGCCTTGTTAGCTTTCATCCTCAATGACTACCAAAGTTTATTTGGCATTGGCGAAGGTGAATACGGCATAGGCCTCGTTTTTGGAGATAAAGTAGATCCTGCATCATACAGCATTGCAAGTGCTAAGTTTCAAGAACAAGAGCGCAATCAGGCTGCACAAAACAGCAAAGAATTCACCGAAACCGACATGGAAGCTTCCAGCGACAAAGCTTGGAACTTCATGGTAGACTCCACTATCTTGAGCAAAGAATACGAAAAACTAGGTATCGGCGTTACCGACCGCGAGTTAGACGCTTATTGGTATGCAAAAGACGGCTTCAACGTATTGCAAGACCTCGCTCAGTTTTTTACGGATTCACTTACAGGTATCCAAACGCCACAATCTATTGAAAATGGCCGTGTCAAACTCAAAGCAACCTTAGATAACCTCAAAAAATCTAAAGAAGCACAAGCTGTTGATCAATGGAATGGTTTCAAATCATACCACACTGATCGCCGCAAGACAGAAAAATACTTTGGCTTGCTCAAGCAAGGTGTTTACGTCACTGACCTAGAAGCCGAAGATCAATACTATGCCAACAACGAAAAGAAAACAATCTCCTTTACAGTGCGTCGTTACACCGAAATTTCTGATGCGGACATCAAAGTTTCTGAATCTGAAATCAAAGCATTCTATGAAGCACACAAAGGCGACAAAAAATACCTCGTGCGCAACGCAAGCCGCGACGTCAAAATGTTCGATGTCAATATTCGCCCATCAAAAGCTGACTCAAGCGTATTCACCAACAAAATGAATACACTCCGTGCAGGCTTCTCAGCAAGCACCAATGATTCTGCTTTCGTTGCCAAAAACAGTGAAACACCAGTTTACTTCAGCGACAAACGCGCTACTTCAGTACCAGAAGGTCATCCGAAAGCAGATCGCTACCAGACTTACCCAATGAGCCTAGACACCATCTTTAAAACAGCTGCATTAGGTCAATTAGTTGGTCCTTATGTTTCTAAAGAAAAAATGGTTTTATCTAAAGTCATTGGCTTTACTCCATCTAGCCTCAAAGCACGTCACATCCTGATTTCTACCAACAGCAGCAAAGACGAAAAAGTAATAGCAGCCAAAAAGAAAACAGCTGATAGCATCGCAAAAGTTTTAAATAAAACAAACTGGGATGCAATGGCCAAAAAATACTCAGAAGATCCAGGGTCAAAAGACAAAGGCGGTCTTTATGAAGACTTCCTCGAAGGCGACATGGTCAAGGAATTCGGTGGCTATTGTGCTACAGCTCCAATCGGAAAAGTTGGGGTAGTGAAAACTGATTTCGGTTTCCACATCATTGAAGTACTTGAGCGTGGCACCAGCAAATTCCCTTTACTCGCCTCAATTAGCGTTACATTCAAGCCATCAGACGAAACTGTAGCCAACATGGAAAGCGAAGTCAACGGCATCCTCATGAAACTTGAACGCAAAATTTCTAAAGAAGAAGACCCGTTCAAAAAAGCAGCACTTTTCGATACCATCGTAACCCGTGCTAACTATGCACCACGCGTCATCCAAATCGAAGACAAAGCTCCAAAAGTATTTGGTTTCACCACTACTATGGCTCGTGACCGCGTCTTAGAAATGGCTTACGCCGAAGATGCAACTGTGGGCACCATGACCCTTTCTCCGATTCGCGACAAAGAAAAATACGTCATCGCCATGATCAGCGCGATTCGCCCTGAAGGAGAGCCACTTTTTGAAAACGTTCGCGCTCAAATGGAAAGAGAACTCATCCAAGAGAAAAAAGCAAAACGTTTCATGAATCAAATGGCTGGTAAGTCTTTGCAAGCTATCTCTAAAAAATTCAACACGCCTGTAATCGATGCGGAAGTTACTTTTGGTAATCCACAAATCTCCAATGCTGGCTACGAACCTACCATCATTGGTAACTTGTTCTCAGGAGCGCTTAAAAAGGGTGAGCGCACGCTTCCACTCAAAGGTGAATCAGGTGTTTACGTGATCCAAATCAAGTCGAGCACGAAAGCTCCAGCTACAACCAATTTCCAAGCAGAAAAAGACCAACTCATGCAAGGTTTAGCCAACCAAGTAGAAGGTCAGGCAATGGGTGGTTTGCGCAAAAAAGCCGGAGTTGTAGACAACCGCAAGCTTTCTGAACTCGGCGTCCGTTTATAATATGACTAAAGCCGAAATTCGCCAGCTTTACAAAGCCAAGCGAGCTCAGCTAAGCCCTTTCGATATCACTAAAATCTCAGCACAAGTGCAAGCACTTGTGCTGGATTCTTTACCTTTCTCTTCCAAATACGTTAGTATCTTTTTACCTATTGAACGGCAAAAAGAAATTTCTACCTACGGTTTACTCGAAGACATTATATTGAAAGGTGGTCATCCTGTGTTGTCTAAGGCCAACTTTAGCGACCACAGCCTGACGCTTTACCACTACGAGCACCCAAGCCAGTTAGAAATCAGTTCATATGGTATTCCAGAGCCCAAACACGGCCGAACCATACTCGCCAATAAGCTAGATTACGTATTTGTACCTTTACTCGGCATCAATTCAGAAGGTCAGCGCGTTGGGTACGGCAAAGGTTTTTATGACCGCCTACTTAAGCAGTGCAAACCTGATTGCTTATTTATAGGGCTCCATTTATTTGATGAGTTTGTATCTATAGCAGATTTGCATCCGGACGACATGCCGCTGCACCTCTGTTTTACCCCAGGAGGAATTTATGATTTCAGAAAATAAAAATCAAGGAAGGTTTCATTTACTGGCTATCTTATTGATTCCAGTAAATTTAGTAGCGCTTTTTTTAATCCCTTCCTATTTATGGTGGGCAAAGGGCGCTATTATTGGTGGTTCTGTTGCGTTTACTTATTTGGTTTTGAAGAAGACTTCTTAACCCAAACGCCGTCGGCCTCAAAATTCAATTCTATCTTAGGTGCAGTAATCTGATCGATTTCTGATTGAGGTGCTTTGGCATCTTCTAAGAAATGTTTTTGTAGCTCAATTGAAAGGGTATCATAGTATGCTTTACCATGAAAATAGGCCACTGAATTGATTTCGGTGGCAGGTGGTACAAGAAAGTGGTCCTTGAAGCGCACGCGAATGAGCTCACCGTTGCTTGGCTGCACATTGACCCAACAACCCGCGCTCTGACACACACCAACTAATGGTGCAGAAAAGGTGAAAATATCATTTTTGGGATTGGCCTGAAAAGCAACAAGCATTTGATCTAGGGTAAGTGCTTGAGTTGAATCTACGGCAACAGGGCCATAGTGCTTATAAGCAATTTGTGAGTTCTTACAACTAGACAAGGTCAAGGCTAGTGCGGCTACCGCAACAAAAAATATTTTCATAACTGAAAAGAAAGTGGCTTAAATTATTGGAGGAAGTTGTCAAAAAATGAACCGAGGTCATAAGCGCGATCGGCGACTTGAACGTTGGAGATTTGATTGGCTCCCAAGAAACGAAGAATAACGCGTCTTGAATTGGCATCGTTAGTCAGCATGTGGAAAGTAGCAACGTGTGATTTAGCATTGAAATCAACTGTAAACATATTCGTGTAATATTTGGCGTACATGATGACGTTTTCTTCGGTGACCTCAGCAGGCAAAGTCAGTTGGATATGGCCAGAAGCGATACCTCCTTTGAGCTCAGCTAGATTAGCAGCTGTTGCACTGAGTGTTTTTTGACCAAAAACGAGCAAATTGAGCCCTAATGCCAATACGAGAAGAGTTAGTTTTTTCATGGGGTAAATTTAGATTAGCATAAAACTACAAAATATTTCAATAATTTGGTGCTGTGGTAGATTTAATCTTACAATACCAAGCGCTTAACCCAGAAGCTGGTTGTGATGAAGCCGGAAGAGGTTGTTTAGCGGGGCCAGTTGTTGCCGCTGCAGTCATACTCGACCCGGCAAGACCCATCGCCGCACTCAATGATTCCAAAAAACTCAGCGCCAAAAAACGCGCTGCGCTGCGCGAAGAAATCCTTGAAAAAGCACTTTGTTTCGGAATTGGCGTAGTGGATCATCTCGAAATTGACCAAATTAACATCTTAAATGCCAGCATCTTGGCGATGCACAGAGCCATAGACCAGTTACAAATTCAACCCGCCTTTATTTTGGTCGATGGCAACCGTTTCAAGCCTTATGGACAAACCCCATTTGCCTGCATGATCAAAGGAGATGCCCGTTTTTCAAGTATTGCCGCAGCAAGTATCCTTGCTAAAACGCATAGAGACGAACTCATGACCAATTTACATCAAGCGTATCCTCAATATGCTTGGGCACAAAATCAAGGCTACCCCACGATTGCCCACCGCAATGCAATTGCTCAATTTGGGCCATCACCTCATCACAGAATGACTTTTCAATTATTAGCTCGAGACCAACAACTTGGGCTTTTTGACTAACTTTGAGAAAAAACGCATGCGCCAACGTCTTGTTCTACTCATTCTCGGTATTTTGGCCCTCGGCTGGGTTGTATTCAGCTCCTACGACCTCCTCTCCAACGAAAACCTTGTTGACTTCAGAACCTACTTCAATCCAAAAGATCAAGCGGTCTATATTGTACAAGACCCGCAAGCGCTGGACTGGGAAAATGAAAGAATGGTCACGACCGAACTCAATGAAAGTTTGTACTATACCATAGTCAAAAAAGCGAAAGAGCCAGTCACCCTTTTCTTTAGTGCAAAATCTACCAAAATACTCATCGAAAAGAAAGGCAATTGGACCCAAAAAGACATCAAAAACCTCTTTGAAAATGGACTGTTCCCACTGCAACTTGGCAAGCTCAAGCAATTTGAATTTGGCAAACTTCACGGCAAATACAACCGCAACCAATTACTCATCTTCGAAGGCGAACTGCCTTCGGCCGAACCGCTCCGATTCAATGTAAGTGCAAAGGCAAGTTATGCTTGGCTCAAATGGGATCAGGACAAACAAATCCGCCTGACAGAAACCTATTGTAAAAAGGACGCCAAGTACCGCTACGTCAAATACCGAAATCCGAACCCGGCACTCCGTAAACAAGACGATCAAGCGCTTTTTGCGGCCGTCATTCCAGATTTTTTCAAGCGCTATTACTTCTATGAAAAATCATATGCACAGCAACTAGATCCTGCATTTGCCAAAAGCCCATGGTTCAAATGCATAGACCACGGCTTTGTACACCTCCAGCAAGACAGCTCGAGTTTAGTCATCTTTGATTTTCAAGAAAATTCAAACCCGATTCAAACCCTCAACGAATTTTTCAGAAAAGAAGAACTCAATACCGAAAGTGCAACTTACAACAACTTGCAATTTTCAAGCATCATTAGCGACTCCAAAACAACTTGGCATTTAGCAACTTATGGTCAGTTTGGTTTGGCAAGCCCTAGTAAAACACTTTTGGATCAAGCGCTCGCCTCTGCCACGCTCGGGCAAACACTTTCTCAGGACGAAACCCAGACCAAACGCTTCTTTGCCAATATGCCAAGTAAGGTGAGTGCACGTTGGGTAGACGCCAACCAAAAGAAAACGGTTACGCTGCTCGGTCGACAAATTATCGAAACGAGTTACCAAAAACTCAATGCACAAACCCTAGAGCAACAAGACAAAATTAGAGACTACTTTGTCATGAACCCTGGCTTCCGGATCTTGCAATTTGCAGCCTTTGCGGAACGTGGAAACGTGATTGCCTTGACAGAAAATCATCAATTGGTTGGCTACATCAACGGTTTGCGCAAATGGGAAAAGGACCTGAGTCAGGATGTCGTCGAACTCTATCAAATCAATGGCTACGCCCAACTCGTTTGTGTTCAATTTGAACATGAAGCCCAATTGTTTGACAAAACAGGGCGCTTGTTATATCGCCTCACGCACGATGCAGGCACCCGCATTCAGGTGCTAGACAACAAAGGCAAAAAAGAATTCATTTGCGCCGGCAGTTCAAATAATGTGCAATTATATTCCGAAACCGGAGGCTTGATCAAGCAATTTAGTTTGGGCAGCAAGGTGCGTCAGCTGCATAGTTATAAGCAAAGCGGAAAAGCATATGTAAGTATATTAACGGACAACCAACATCAAATTATCGATATCACAAAACGCAAAGCAGCCATGAAGCAAAATGCGGATTCCACCTACGTTTTGGTTGGAAATACAAGCGCTGCATTTGCCGTCAAAATCGAGAAAACCACAGCAACTGTACTTTCTTTGAATGGGCAAAAACAATTTGAGGTGCCTAGTCGCGTTGAATGTGTCGGATCGTATATGCAAGCAGCAAACCAAATAATTATCTTTAAACGCAACCGCAGTCTTTATGCCTTCAATGCAAAAGGGCAGCGTGTTTGGGAAAAAACGCTAGATGCCGTAGAAATCTCGGATGTTTCGAGCTTCTATGGTCCTAACAACCAAAGTATTTTAAGTGCAATTGATGCCGTAGGCAACCAAATCTACCTTCTAGACGACTTAGGTCGAGACCTGGACACCGATAAGCGTCATGGCCAACAAGAAGTACAGCTGAGTTCTTTTGGGAACAACGCCTATTCAATTACCACATTTTTAGGATCTTATATCATTCAATACAACAAACAATGAGAAAATTAACCTGGTCATTTTTAATATTGCTCACCAGCTTACAGGTACAAGCCCAGGCATATTTGGGCGTAAGCACCAGTAATTACGCTGGCGCGATGGGCAATTTAGTCAATCCTGCATCTTTTTTAGACGGACGCTACAAAATGGACCTAGCCTTGCCGGCTTTGAACCTATTTACCTATCAAAATTTTGGTTACTTTTCTGCAGATGCCATGCGCGCCGAACAAGGCAATGGTGGCTATTGGTGGGCCAAATCTTTGACAGACACCGCCGTACTCAACGCTTGGGCTTATCCGTCATCAACATTTATTGACCGCCTTATTGTACACAATTACAACGCAGGCTCGAATGGCGTTTTAGGTGCCAATATCAATTTCAGACTCGACTTATTTAATTTGGCTTTCCATATTGGCGAAAAACGATCATTAGGCCTATATGCCAATTTGCGCTCCATAACCAACGTAGACAACATGGATCCTAAATTGGCAGTTTTGTCTGAAGAAGGCTTGGAGTATCCGGCCCTATGGAACATGCAACTCAACGAAGAACTTGTCAATGTCAACCACCTCACTTGGAGTGAAATCGGCTTCAATTACAGCCAAGTGCTCATCGACAACAAAGAACATTTCTTAAAAATTGGCATCAGCCCAAAAATCTTACTCGGCTTTGCAAGCGCATATGTGCATACCAAAGATTTTAGCTACAACCTCATCAACGAAGATACCTCACAATACCTGGCTGGTACATTTGATTATGGCTATTCCAAAGAAGTTGGCGATTTCATATCTGCTGGCGTGAACGGCCAAATTGATCAAAATAATATTGCTAGCTACCTCAAACCGGGCTCAATTGGCTTCGGACTCGATTTAGGAGCAGTATACGAATGGCGACCAAATTACGCTAAATACAAATACGATATGGACGGCAAAACCGACCTCTGGATGCGCAATGAAAACAAATACAAAGCGCGCGTAGGTATTTCGATGCTAGATATGGGTGGCATGAAATTTACCAAAGGAGGCTTGAGCCGCAACTTCGTTGTGAATTCCAGCTCACTTTTTGACTTGCACCGCTTTGAGAGTTCAAGCGACCTCGAAACCTTTGATATGGTCATCGACTCCCTGATCAATGAGTCCACTGCTGCGGGCAATTCCGAATGGGTGTCGCTACAAGACCCCGCGCAAACATTTCTCATGCGTACACCAACTGCAATGAGTCTACAACTAGACTACCACATTTGGAGCTACTTTTATGTGAACGCAACTGCGATGCTGAACATGATCCCTAAAAACAAGGACACCAAAGTCAATGTAGCTAGCCAATTCTCCCTGACTCCAAGCTTTGACAGTCCTTACTTTGGACTCTACTTCCCTATTGCCTACAACAAATACAGTGGCTTGCGTACCGGATTGGCAACGCGCATCGGTCCAGTTATTTTAGGTATGAACGACATGCATTTGCTGCGCGCAAAAGGTGAAATCAGCGGCGTTGATTTTTATGCCGGATTGCGCTTACCTATTTTGTATCACCGCGTCAAGGACAAAGACAAAGACAAAGTTTCTGACAAAATGGACGAGTGTAAAAATGTACCGGGCACCTGGGCCTTCTTGGGCTGCCCAGACACCGACGGCGATGGCATTCCAGATTCAGAGGATGACTGCATTACGGTTGCTGGCCTCAAAGAATTCAAAGGCTGCCCAGACACCGACGGCGACAAAATCATTGACTCAGAAGATGCCTGCCCAACGGTTGCCGGCCTCAAAGAATTCAAAGGCTGCCCAGACACCGACGGCGACAAAATCATTGACTCAGAAGATGCTTGCCCAACTGTGGCAGGTGTTGCAGCCTTGAAAGGTTGTCCTGATAAAGATGGCGATGGCATTACAGATGCCGAAGATGTTTGCCCAGATAATGCTGGTCCGAAAGAAAATCAAGGCTGCCCAGACCAAGACAACGACGGCCTCTTTGATTATGTAGACAACTGCCCAACGGTAGCAGGTCCGAAAGAAAACCAAGGTTGCCCTTGGCCAGACACCGATGCAGACGGCTTGCTCGACAAAGACGACGACTGCCCGAACCTTGCTGGTCCTAAGGCCAACAAAGGCTGCCCTTACAAAGACTCCGATGCCGATGGCTTGCTCGACAAAGACGACGACTGCCCGAACACACCGGGTCCGAAAACAAACAAGGGCTGCCCAGTTATTGAGCAAGCGGTCATTGAAGTGCTCAAAACTGCCTTTGACAACCTCGAGTTTGAATCGGGCAAAGACATCATCTTTGAGAGCTCTAAACCTTCTCTCAACGAGCTTGCAGCAGTTCTCAAGAAGAAAACAACTTGGAAACTTGAAATTGCAGGTCATACCGATAACGTCGGCGACGACAACGGCAACTTGGTACTCTCCAAAAAACGTGCGGAGGCGCTCAAAGCGTATCTGATCAGTCAAGGAGTAGAAGAAGCGCGTTTACTAACGCTTTACTTCGGTGAAACCAAGCCTATCGCTACCAACGATACGCCAGAAGGTCGTCAGAAAAACCGACGCGTCGAGATGAAAATCGTTTTTGAATAAACAACAAAATATCAAATCTTAAAAAGGGAGGCCCAAAAGCCTCCCTTTTGTATTTCAGCACATTGGGCTCCAATGTTAAGCCCATGTTAACAAAAAGGCGCAGCTTATTAATGCTTTATTAATCTTTGATTAATGTAATCGTCAAGATACAAATTGACCTTTGCACTATTATTTAAAGCTAACAAATGAAGTATTTTACACTTGCCCTCACCCTATTCCTTGTCGGACTATTTTCAAGCACTGCTACTGCACAAACAGGCGCTATAGCTGGCTCTGTTAAAGATGACAACAACAACCCCGTTAAGGAATTTACTGTTCGTTTAAACATTGCCAATAAAGCAACTGTCGATTTCGAAAAAGGCACTTTTCTTTTCAGTGCACTCGCCGCCGGAACCTATACTGTAGAAATCAAAGCTCCGGGTTTTGAAACTTTTAAATCAGAAAACATCGTTGTAACTGAAGGCCAGACCGCAAATACACAAGCTGTTCTCAAAACAAAGTCTCAAACCACCGGAGATGTCCGCGTGGAGCGCAAATCAGACAAGAACAAAGGTGACATGGAGGTGACCAAAATGCAAATCAATCAAGCAGGGGTTGTCGACGGCATCAATAAAAATGCATTCATCAAGACCCCAGACTCTCGCGTATCACAGGTATTCAAACGCGTGAGTGGCGCAAGTGTACAAGACAATAAATTTGTTGTCGTTCGCGGACTCTCTGACCGCTATAACTTTGCGCTCATTAACGGTGCGCCGCTACCAAGTACAGAAAGTGACCGCAAAGCCTTTTCTTTCGATATTTTCCCATCCAATATGCTCGAGAATCTTTTCATCATGAAAAGTGCAACCCCTGAACTACCAGGAGAATTTGCCGGTGGTGTCATCGATATCAAAACAGTTGAACCTAGATCAGAAAAATTTCAAAATATTCAAATCGGGATGGGCTATAACACCATCAGCACCCTAAAAGATTTCAAAACCTATAACGGAGGAGCTACTGATATCACAGGCTTTGGCACCAACGCAAGAAGCATTCCCGATGGATTGCCAAGCACTGCTGAATTTGCCTCATTAACCGCGCAGCAAAAAGCTGACCTTGCTAAATTGATTCCTTCCAATTGGTCTACATCTCGTGGAACTGCTTTGCCAAACGGTAGTTTACAATATAGTGTGGGCAATAAAGTGAAGCTACAAGACAAAAAAAGCATGTCTTATGTGTTTGCCTACTCTTATAGCAACGCCAACAATTTTAGCTTAGTGACACGCCGTGAGTTTGAAGAACAAGCTACAGGTGTAGTCACCAAAAATGAACTCAAAGATTCTGCCTACACCAAATCTATTCTCAATACAGGATTGCTCAATTTGAAATTTGACTTGGGTAAAAAAACAGAATTGCAACTCAAGACTTTGTATTCCGTTTCATCTGACGACAAAGTAAACACCCGTCAAGGTAAACGAGACATGGACATCGAATCGATGTACAACGAGCGTTCTACCAACATCTGGTACACCCAAAATAACTTGCTTACCACACAATTATTAGGAAAACACGATTTCAAAGACGACTGGAAGTTCAACTGGACGGTTGGTTACAGCAATGTGAAGCGCGACATCCCATTTTTACGTCGTATGGTTTATCAGCAAGTAGATACCACTTTACCTTATTTCGCCGTCATTCAGAACAACGATATTTCTACACTCGGTGCAGGAAATATGTTCTGGTCTACCATGAATGAAAATATCGCAAGCGCACGCTATGACCTCAGCAAGCAAGTTGGTGGAGACGACTCCAAAAACTACCTCAAATTTGGAGGCTTCCATCAGTACAGAGGCCGTGACTTCGCAGCGCGCAACCTCGGCTTTTCAAAATACGACCCAGCAGGTTCATCGTCTTTCAATTCTAATTTGTTATTGCAACCTGAAGACCAAATTTTTTCGAGTGAAAACCTTGGTTTAATGGCCAATGGAGATGGAGGTTTCAAGCTAGAAGAAGGTACAAACGTAGACGACAGCTACGATGCATCCTCTTTACTCAACGCAGTTTATGCCATGATCGATACGAAAGTGTTCAGCAAGCTTCGTGTTGTAGGTGGTGTGCGCGCAGAAGCCTACCAACAAAAGTTTCATTACATTGAGTTTGGTTCAAATGCAGATAAATATCTAGATACCACCGTTATTGATCTTTTGCCTTCGCTTAACTTAACTTACAAATTTACTACGCGCTTTCAGTGGAGAGCAAGTGCTGCACGTACGGTAAGCCGTCCGGAGTTCCGTGAACTTGCGCCGTTTACCTTTTATAACTTCCTCAATGACAACTTAGCGTCTGGAAATCCACAACTCAAGCGCGCCACCATCAATAACTACGATACCCGCTTGGAATATTTCCCAGGGAAAGGTCAGGTGATCAGTGTTTCTGGTTTTTATAAAACCTTTGTAAATCCGATTGAATTATTGCTCAGAACCGGAACATCCGGAACCCCTGAATTATATTTCAATAACATTTCAAAGGCTACAAGCTACGGTGCCGAACTTGAGTACCGCATGAATTTAGGCTGGATGAATCGTACAGATTCCAATTCTGTTTTCTCGAGAACTACATTCTATACCAATGCTTCTTTGATCCGCTCAGCTGCTGACCTCAGCGCTTTTGCAGGCCTCGAAGAATATCCAGGGTCAACCAGACCACTACAGGGTCAGTCTCCGTACATCTTGAATGTAGGTCTCTTCTACGAAAGTCAAAAAGAACTTGTTGTGAATTTCTCATACAACTATGTTGGGCAGCGCATTGCTATTGCGGGTAGCATCCAAGAACCAAGTGTTTGGGAAAACGGCCGCCACGTACTCGACTTCCAAATTGGCAAGACCTGGAAAGATAAATACGAGCTCAAGCTAAATTGTGCTGACCTTCTAGCACAGGACTTAGTTTTCTTCCAAGACATCAACAAGAACAAACGCTATGACAAAGGCGTGGATAGCGCTTGGCAAGAAATCACCTTTGGACAAACCATTACCTTGAACTTCAAATACAAGTTCTAAGTTGTCAATGTTAAGGAATTGTTCCAAATGCTTAACACACATTTAAAGCAAACTTAAGGGAGCTATAACTTAACCCGACTGATAACGCATGAACTTTGCATCAGATAAAATTTAAAAAAGATGAAAAAAATTTACACCCTCTTGACTGCCCTTTGCCTTGGCTCTATAGCTATGGCTCAGGATGCCTTCTGGACTCCGACCACTTACCGTGGCGCTTTTCCAGTAACTGACAACACGCCTGCTACAGACTGGACGTCTGGCTGGGCAAATTTTGACCCAGAAAACACAGCTTACCCAGCAACAGTGACTACTGTTTCTGCCGACATCACCACCAACACAACATGGAGTGGTGTGGTTAAGCTCATGAACAAAGTTTATGTCAAAAACAATGCTACTTTAACAATTGCACCAGGAACAATCATCCGCGGCGATAAACTTACACAAGGCACACTTCTTATTACGCGTGGCGCTAAAATCATTGCAGATGGAACAGCCGCCAACCCCATTGTATTCACTTCTAACGAAGCCGTAGGCGCTCGTAACGAAGGTGACTGGGGTGGTTTGGTCCTCTTAGGCTTGGCAAAGAACAACCAACCTGGTGGTGTTGCAAACATCGAAGGAATTGTGCCAACTACAGACTCTCAGTTTGGTGGTAATTTTGACAACGACAACTCAGGTACCTTGCGATACGTGCGCATTGAGTTCGCTGGGATTGCACTTGAGCCAAACAAAGAAATCAACGGCATCACTTTTGGTTCTGTTGGTAGCAGTACAATAGTAGATTACGTACAAGTTGCATTCTCTGGCGACGACTCTTTTGAGTGGTTTGGCGGAACTGTTAACTGTAAGCACCTTATCGCTTACCGTGGTCTTGACGACGATTTCGATACCGATTTTGGTTACAGAGGAAAAGTTCAGTTCTTCCTTTCTATCCGCGACAAAGACATGTCTGATGCTGCGGGTGACTCCAACTCTTTTGAATCTGACAACGATGCAGCTGGATCTACAGCTCAGCCTAAAACAGCTCCAATTTTCTCTAACGGAACATTGGTTGGTCCTAAAGGAAACGGTACGACTGCACTTCCTGTTGGCGAAAAATTTGAAAAAGCTTTCCGCTTGCGCAGAAATACAGCTACTTCTGTTTTCAATACACTTGTAACGGGTTGGGAAAAAGGTTTATCTATCGAAGGTACACCAGTTGTAAACAATGTAAACGGTGATACCCTTGTTTTTGGTCACAACTCTTTGAGCAACTTCAATCCAAATACGAATACGATTTATAACGCGGGTACTTCTGGAGGTGCAGCTTCTACAGCAGCATTCTACCTTTCTTTCATGGGTCCAGATGGAAACGACACAACAGCAACTCTTGCTCAAATCAATTGGGTGAATTTGTTTACAGCACTTGGTGTTACACCAGATGCACGTTTGGCAGCTGGTTCAGTTGCAGCCTCTAACGGCAACTTCATGAATGCTAAATTTTATTCTGTTGCTACACCAGTTGTTGCTACAAATAACTTCACTTACTGCCAAGGCGCTACAGCAACAGCTTTAACAGCTACAGCATTATCTGGAAATTCACTTCGTTGGTACACACAGCCAACTGGCGGCACCTACACTACAACTGCACCTGTTCCTAGTACAACTACTGCTGGTACTTACACTTATTATGTTTCTCAGGCCAATGCTAATAACGACGAAAGTATGCGCGCTGCCATTACCGTAGTTGTCAATGCACTTCCTGCAACGCCAGTGATTACGGCAAGCGGTTCTACAACATTCTGTACAGGTGGGTCTGTAGACCTTACTTCAAGTGCAAGTGCAGGAAACGTTTGGTCTACCAACGCTACCACTTCAACCATTACTGTTTCAACTACAGGTAACTACTCAGTTACTGTAACCGATGCAAACGGTTGTTCAAGCGCTTCAACACCAATTTCTGTGAACGTTTCTAACGCTCCAGCTCCAACTATCAGCGCATCTAGTACACAAGCGTGTTCTGGTGATGTGGTAACGGTTACCGCATCTGCAGCTGATTCTTATTTATGGTCTTCAGGTGAAACAACACAAAGCATCCAAGTGAGTGCAACAGCAGCAGTATTCGTTACTGTAACGAATGCAAACGCTTGTAACGGTGTTGGTCAATCTGCAACTACCAACATTACCTTTACAGCAACACCAACTGCCGCAGGTTCTTTCACAAGTGCTGGCAACGTAGTTACCTTTACCAACACGTCTACAGGTGCAACTGCTTACTCTTGGGATTTCGGTGACTTCACCAACTCATCAGCTATGGCTCCTGCACATGCATACGCTGCAAACGGAACATATACAGTAGTGCTTACCGCTATCAATGGCAACTGTACAAGTACAACTTCTTTTGAAATCTCAATTGAAGTCGGAATGGAAGAAGCTACAGCCTTGAACTTCATGGTATACCCTAACCCTGCTACTGAGCAAGTATTGGTTGCCTTTGAAAATAACTCAGCTGGTACTTTGAACATCACTGATGCAACCGGACGTTTGGTTTACTCAGCACAAATCACTGAAGTTGGTTCTGTATTACTCCCTGTGAATGTAAGCGAACTCGCAGCAGGTAGCTATACTGTACAACTGATCAGCGACAATCAAGTAGGTATCAAACACCTCATGATCCGCAAATAATTGACAAACAAATCAAGAGGGGGGTTTTAAAGCCCCCTCTTTTTTTAAATATTACTAACGATGGAAAACACAAAAGGACATACCATACTGATCGTTGACGACGAACCAGACATCTTAGAGTTTTTATCGTACAATGTGCGCAAAGAAGGATACAAAGTTTTTACTGCCAGCAATGGCATAGAAGCACTTCGTCTCGTGCAACAAATCAATCCATCGCTTATTTTACTCGATGTCATGATGCCTAAAATGGATGGCATAGAAACTTGTCAGGTCATTCGAAAAGACTTGAATATGGTTCAGCCCGTCATCGCATTCTTGACAGCGCGCACCGAAGATTACGCACAAATAGCCGGTTTTGAAGCAGGTGCTGACGACTATATCAATAAACCCATCAGACCGCGTTTGTTGATCAGTAAAATTGAATCGCTTTTACGCCGACTCAAAAACAAAGAAGGCGCAGAAGGCGCAACGAATATCCTCATTGACCGCGATCGATATGTTGTGGAGCTTGATGGAAAAGAATTACAATTGCCAAAAAAAGAATTCGAATTACTAGAACTTCTCGCAAGCAGACCAGGAAAGGTGTTCAACCGTGATCAAATACTTGCAGTTGTCTGGGGCAACGACACCATTGTTGGTGAACGCACGATCGATGTGCACATCAGAAAATTACGCGAAAAGCTCGGAGATGCGTATATTCGTACCATAAAAGGCGTCGGATATACCTTCAATGACAAGTGAGAAAAGCTAGACCAAGTTTCCTGATTTTAAGTGGCAGTATTTTATTTTACGTACTGACCTTTCTTTTCACCCTGTTTGTACATTTACAACTTGTCACCCTGAGCAATACACTGCTCTTTTTAATCCCGCTCGTTTCCGGGATTTTTGCTTATACCATCTTTTACTACATCATCAAGCGATTTTTGCAATATCGCATGAGCCTGATCTACCGCAGTATTCAGACCTTAGAAAGTGAGCAGCGCAAAGACCAATCTATTGATGAGCTCGTAGACCAAGGCGAACAAGATGTCAAAGCATGGAAGCAAATACGCAACCAAGAAATCGCAAAACTCAAAGAACAAGCGGCATTCAGAAAAGAGTTTCTAGGCAATTTAGCACATGAGCTCAAGACGCCTGTTTTTTCCATTCAAGGCTATATAGATTCTTTACTAGATGGTGGCATGGAAGACCCTGCTATCCTCAAAACATTTTTAGAGCGCGCCTCTAAATCTACTGAGCGCATGACCCATATCCTCGAGGACCTCGATCAGCTCACCAAACTCGAACTCGAGCGCATACCGCTAGACATCCGTAGCTTTGACTTCTTAGAATTAGTGAAAGAAACCTATGAATCTTTAGAACTCATCGCAAAAGAGAAAAACTTCAGGCTCACCATAGACGCCTCTGACCCGTATTGTTATGTCAATGCAGACCGCAACAAACTCTCTCAAGTTTTGCTTAACCTCACAAGCAATGCAATAGCTTACGGAAAGGTCAGCGGCATGCTCTGTGTGAGTGTAGTCCAGATAGACAATACCTATAATATTCAATTTAAAGATGACGGTGCTGGTATAGAACCACAGCACCTTCCAAGGCTTTTTGAACGATTTTACCGCGTCGAAAAAAGCAGGAACCGACATGAAGGCGGTTCGGGCTTAGGACTAGCTATTGTCAAGCACATTATTGAGTCGCACGGACAGCAAATTCAGGTGAGTAGTACGGTTGGCATCGGAACCACCTTTACATTTAGTTTGCAAAAAAGCAAAGTCACCGGCCCGGTGAGCTCCAGAGGTATTCCGCTCAAGTAAATTTAATGCGTCGAGGTCATATTGGAAGGCACGCAAATGATGAAATCTGCGCGTCCCAAATGCTCTTTGTCTAATTTTTGTACGTTGTCTTGACTCACCGTACTGATGGTCAATATGCGAGCAGCTCCTTCATGTTGCAAATACCACATGATGCCTTGGTAAAAATCGGAATGGTACGCACCATTAAAGTGCAAATGGACCGTTTTTGGTGTGCGCCACGGATTATTCAAGATGAAATGAGCCATTGTCGCATCTTTGATGGCTTGCGCTTCTACCATGCGCCAACCCATACCAGGGCCCATGTGTGCGCCCATTTGCTTCATGTCTTGATACTGAGATAAAGTAGTGTCGAAAGCAAAATTCAATGGCGCCATCTGTTGCTTGATGGTCTCAGGCAAAGTATCTAGCGCAGACCTGCCTTTTTTGAAAAACAAACTCGCGTATTTTCTTTGGATATTTGAGGCCACGCAAGGCAAGCCTTTTTCCTTTGCAAATTCGACCAATGGTGCATAGTCTGTTTGGTAATTCGGCCAGAGTCTCAATGTATCTTTCAACTTCTCCAAAGGAATGGTCCCGGCCAAATATGCAGTCAAAACAGCTTGCTGATCCTGCTCAAACATTTCAAAACCCAACTGTAAATTAGTGCCATGTGCGGCATACATTTGTTGCGTTAACTCCAATTGCAACCAATGCGCAATCGGGTTGTCGTGAAATTCTCCAAACAATACTGTAGTTGCCCCATTCGCTGACTTTACCATTGACTTAAAAGGGACTTCTTTTCCTTTTGCATTGTAGATTTTATAAGCCGGTAAATCTTGGGCGCTTAAATAGTGGAATCCAAAGAGGAGGAGGATGAAAAATGACTTGAACATATGTTTGTTTTTGGCAAAGTAAGTGATTTTCAGGTCTTAAATCTGAAATTTTCATAATTTAGAAACAAATTCCAACCCATGACCAAACAACTACTCGCCTTCTTGACGCTTCTAATTGGACTTCAAATTCAAGTGAAAGCACAAGACCCTTGTTCTAGCGGCCGCTATGCCGAAGCAGTTTTTTCACAGTTCAACCTCACGAGTAACCTCACCTACGGGCAAAACAGCAACTGGGCAAACAGTAACACCGCCCTCAAACTTGATTTTTACGAACCTGCAAACGACACTTTAGCTGCTCGCCCCCTTATCATTTGGGTACATGGCGGCAGCTTTATTGGCGGAAGCAAGACAGACCCAGATGTGAAGGCCCTTTCAGAACGCTTTGCCTTAAAAGGCTACGCCTGCGCGAGCATAGACTATCGCCTTGGCTTTTTTCCTTTTGACTCAACCAACGCCATTAAAGCTGTTGTACGCGCTGTTCAAGACTTGAAAGCAGCCATACGTTATTTCTACAAGGATGCACAAACCACCAATCAGTTTAAAATAGATACCAACCATATTTTTATTGGCGGTAGTTCAGCAGGTGCCATTACCGCACTGCATGTGGCCTACCTCAACGATGCCTGCGAATTCAGCGAGTACATGAGTGCCAGTGCGCTGGCATCTTTAGGTGGCTTGGAAGGCACCTCAGGGAATCCAGGCTATTCAACAAAAGTGCACGCGGTCATTAACGGCTGTGGTGCACTCGCCAAATACAACTGGCTGGAGGCGGGCGACGTGCCGCTTTGCTCGTTTCACGGCACCAACGACGGCACCGTTACCTACAACCGTGGTTTGGTGAATCCGGGCACGCCACTCATGTATCTAGACGGCAGCCGAATGCTCCACGAACGCGCCTGTGCAATTGGCGTCAGCAATCAAATATACACCTTCAATAATGCCCAGCATGTCCCGTACATCAGCAATGCCGCCTACATGGACAGCACAGAGCGCTTTGTACGCGACTTCCTAGTTGGCGTAATGGGTTGTAACCAAACGCCTTTGCTCGAAGCAAATGCCATGCAAGAACAAGCCATCCTCTACCCCACCAGTTATTGTGACGGGAGCCCCAGCAGTGAAATTTGCGGGAGCAACAATTTAGTTGAACAGTCGGTAGCGATGGAGGTTTTGGTCTATCCGAATCCGAGTGAGGGCTTGGTGAATGTCCGGTCCAATTTTCCTATTCTAAAGGTCAATATCTATAGTTTAGAGGGTAAAATCCTACAAACTTTTGTAACTGATCCGGCGTTCAACAAAGAAATTGACCTCGCAAACCTACAAAACGGCATTTTTATCCTAGAAATGGAAGCCCCAAATCAACAATTGAGCCGAACCAAAATTCAACTACTTCGTTAAACATATCTATGAAAAAACTAGGATTCATTCTCTCATTTTTAATCATTGGCAGTAGCCATGCCCAGACCTGGAGCAGCGATGTCGCGCAAATATTTTACAACAAATGTACGCAGTGTCACCATCCCGGTGGAGCCGCTCCCTTTTCACTCATGACCCATGCCGAAGTGAGCCCACTTGCTGCTGCGGTATATCAATGTGTCAATACCGGTGAAATGCCACCGTGGCCACCCGACAACAACTACCAACAATACCAACACAACCGCGCGCTTTCTAACACCGAAAAAACCACCATCATCAACTGGCTCAACAACGGTGCACAAGAAGGAAATGCAAGTCAAACACCGCCACCACCCGTCTATACTTCAAATACCTTTTTGGGCAACGGAGATTTACAAGTTCAAATCCCCACATATATGTCCAAAGCCACTTCTCAAGACGATTATGTTTGCTTTAACATACCGACCAACCTGACGCAAAACCGCATCATCAAAGCGGTAGAAGTAGTGCCTGGCAACCGAGAAATTGTCCATCATTGTTTGGTTTACCTCGACCCCACCAGTATAGAAACAACCGACACCATCGGTGGCAATTGCGCCAGCCCAAGTAACGGCTCCACCAAATTGATCACAGGTTATACACCTGGCGCCACACCCATGATCTTGCCCTCTACTGACCCGCTCAAACTAGGCCTAGATATCGGCCCAGGCTCCTCCATTTATTTTGCCATGCACTACCCCATGGGCTCTTTCGGACTATACGACTCCACAAAAGTCATTATCCACTTTTATCCGGAAGGCACTACCAATGTGCGGCAAATTAGTGCTGGACCTTTATTGGCAAACTACAATTTCAACCTTCCAGCCAACCAAACAACAGACCTCAATGCCTTTTACCCGCCCGGAGGCGGAACCATCCCTTCCAACTTTTCTGTTCTATCTGTTTTTCCGCACATGCACTTGCTGGGCACAACCATCAAAGCCTATGCCTACAAACCCGGTGCAGACACCATCAAGTTTGTGAATATTCCCAAATGGGATTTCATGTGGCAAGATTTCTATTTTTTCAAGTATATCCAAAAAGTGCCGCAAGGTTATAAGCTCAAAAGTGAGGGCACATATGACAACACTGTCAACAATCCCAACAACCCACATACACCTCCACAGACCATTTACAGTGGGTTCAATACCACCGATGAAATGTTCTTGACCTACTTCCACTATTTGCCGTATCAACCCGGCGACGAAACCTATGATTTAGAAGCCCTGATCAGTGCGTCCTTGACTGACTACCCACTCAATGACAACAGTTCAATTTTAGCCTATCCTAATCCAACACAAGATGCACTGACCTTATCTTTTCCCCTAAGCTTAAAGCCTTCAGACCTCATTTTTATCTATGATGCCAGTGGCCAAGTCAAAATGAAACTTGTTGCAGAAGCGGGTACCACACAAATCCAATTAGGCCAAGAAAACGATCAATGGAATGGCCTCCCTAAGGGTGTTTACTTTGTTTCGGCAAGAGTGAATGGGCAGCTCTTGACAAAAAAACTCATCAAGTTCTGACCGAGACTTTTTTGAAAGTGTAAAATTGCTTATCTTTGCAATCCTGATGGTCTCATGGCCGAGCGGTTAGGCACCGGTCTGCAAAACCGTCTACAGCAGTTCGAATCTGCTTGAGACCTCATCTAAACCCCTTATTCTTTGGAATGAGGGGTTTTTTGTTGGTGATAACGCCACAACAAAAGGAGCCCTGCTGAGAAAATGACCAGTAGCAGGTGAAATAAACCCCATGTAGACAACGACTCTTCCCAATTTGGCGTCGTATTCAGCTTTTGATCTGTAGTAAAAAACGGCGCGCCAAGCTGCTCTAAAATGGATAAAATAATGAATATCAGTGGAATCTGAAATACATATATTGGCAACTGATAACGCTGCATAAAGATCTGTAGTTTTAGAGTGGGCCACGGATGTTGGCGTTTGTTGGATTTTTCAAAGAGCCAGAAGCAAAATTGTAATCCGGCTAGAAAGGTCAGAGGGTCAATCACTGAGCCGAGCAGCTTCCAAAAAAAGCCAAAATTCCAAGTGAAAATCAGGGCAGTCTTTGCTAAAAAATATAGGCCAAATAAAGCAAGCCCCAAAAATACCCGATCAATAGCAAAGAGTCTGGACAAACGAAATGGGCCTTGACGCAGGGTAAAGCCATATAGGAACCAAAAGAAATAGACGACAATACTTAAAAGGGTAGACGAATTGAGTTGCGTCGGTGTTTTTAAAAAAACGCCTCCTTGTAAAAATAGACCAACGAAATGAACAGTAAAAGGAAGGACAAGCGGAATGTGTAGGTTTTCAAGCCGGGATTTATAAAATTGACGGCCAAAAGCGAGGATCAACTGGAAAACCACAAGCGCAGCTATGAACCACAAATGATAAAATGAGGCTAAAAATGTGCATTCATCAAAAGTTAAAAAGCGCCAATTTGATACGGACAACAACAAGTAAAAAACAAGCGATAGCATGAGGTAGTACTTTAAAAATCTTGAGCTATTTTGCTTTACTTTTTGGAGCAAGTAGCGCTCATTAGCAAACGCTTTATTTCTTATTGAAGATCCGGAAATTATAAAAAACAAGAGGAGTCCAAACAAATTTAAAAAAGAGGCGACGCCCGTTAAGTTGATGCTTGGCTTGATGACGCCTATTGGCCAAATACCAAACAGATTTGGTATCCAAGTAAAACTTAATGCAAGGTGTAAGTACAATAGCGAGAGCATCGCGCATGTGCGCAAATATGCATTTTGCCGATTTAGCGTGTCAATCATTATTGGCGCCAATATGGTCAAAGGCTTGCTGAAGGTCGGCGATGAGGTCCTCCACTTCTTCCAAACCAATACTCAGGCGCACCAATTGACATGTGAGGCCCATTTGTTGTTTTTGCTGCTCATTCATAGATGCATGGCTTCCGGTATATGGTCGGGCAACCATCGAGGTGACGCAGGCCATTCCGGTACCGGTGTCAAAAAGTTGCAGAGCGGCCACAAAATCATCGTAGCGTTCGCTCAACTTGGCATTGAGTGTAAAAAATAACAAGGTGGCATAGCCCGTTAATTGTTGGCCATCTACATCCGGATAAAAAACCTCTTCTACCCCACGTTGCGAGGCCAACCAATCTCGAATTTGAATGGTTGTTTGGCCATGGGCGCGCATTCGGATGGTGAAGGTCTGCATACTCCGGCGCAATAACCAAGCACTATTTGGATCCATGACCGCGCCATGATAAAAACGCGCGTCTCGCAATTTTTGGGCAAGATTGGCATCGTTGGTGGTGAGCACTCCGCCCATGACATCGCTATGACCAGAAAAGTATTTGGTTGCCGAGTATAACGCAAGGTCTGCGCCGTGCAAAAGAGGTTGTTGAAACAATGGTGTCGCCCACGTATTGTCTACAACAATCAAACAAGACGGATTGTGTTTTTTAGCCTGTTGGGCGACGGCTGCAATGTCTATGCTGCGCACAAAAGGGTTGGTAGGTGTCTCAAATAAAACCATAGTAGCCTGTTGAGGGATGGCTAAAATCCCCTCTTTCGTGCTTAAATCAAGTACGGTCAGGGCAATCTGAAATTGTTCGCAAAACCGTTCAAACAAGACATAAGAACAACCATAAATGAGCTGATTGATGACCAAATGATCACCTGGCTTCAACAAAAGCAGCGTATTTGAAATGGCAGCCATTCCGGTAGAGCAACAAACCGCATGTTCAGACTCCTCAAGCGCACAAAAAACCTGCTCCAACTCTTCGACATTTGGATTGTTCTTGCGGGTATAAAAGAATGGTGAATGCGCTTCAAAGGCACTATTCTGATAAATTGGCGTGACAACAGGCGCTGCGTTGGTCGTATCTACGCGCTGCTTTAAGATTTGGGTGAGTTTATGCATAACTTGATGCTTTGGTTTCATCAATAACGGGGAAGTGTGCACGGTCTAGTACTGGTAAAATATGCAGTGGCGTTTGGCAAGCGGTTTCAATGAGCAACTGTGTTTCTTCAGCACTACTTTTAGATAGAATAATGCGCTCTAGCCCCTCATTGAGTTCTAAATATTGTTCGGTATTTTTAGGTTGACGTGTCAGTCTGATGCGCACGGTTTCCTTTTTTGGCTGCTCTAAGAAAATATGCACCGACCTGACTTCGTCATTCCACTCAAAAGTGTGGCTTTGTTGGGCAACAAATGGTTCGAGCACAGGTTTTTCGGATGGTTGCCCGCCTAATGCATCTCGAATGACCGATGGTGTTTGGCAATTTTTACAATTCCCCTGCGCATCTAGACCCGGTACCTGAACAGAAAGACCAAAGCGCTCGACGAGGAGGTTTGAACACGATTTACAATACGTATTGCTCATGTCATCGGCATATACGTTTCCTAAATACACGTATTGTAGTCCTTCGTTGAGGACGAGTGCGCGTAGTTTGAGCAGCGTTGCCAATTCGGTGCGCGGTTTTGTATATTTGAAACTCGGATGATACGCCACCAAATGAATTGGCACTTCTGGTTTGAGTTTTTCGCGCATCCAGCGCGCTGTTTTGATGGCATCTGTGCCATCGTCATTGAGACCCGTAACCACCAATTGCGAAATTTCTAAATGACGGTCAGAGGCCGCAATGAGTTCAATTGCATCGAGTACAGGTTGGAGTTTGCCCTTATTCTCTTTGCGGTAAATGGCGTCGTCCATGCATTTGAGCGAGATCGAAAAGATATCGATGACTTCGATGAGTTCGCGCAGCGGTTCAAGCTCAATATAGAGCGCTGATTTATATAGGGTCGTAAGCCCTGCCGCTTTGGCTAATTTGGAAGTCTCCAACACAAATTCATGCCAAACAACTGGGTCATTGTAGGTCCAAGATATGACTTTGATGTCATTGGAAACGGCAAGTTCAATCACTTGTTCTGGTGTATACTCGAATACATTGGCATCGTTAAGGTGCTTGATTTGAGAAGTTTGCCAGTTCTGACAATACGAACAGGCCATCATGCAACCGATATTGCCCAAGCTCAGGATGCGCGCCCCTGGCATAAAATGATTGACGGCCTCGGTTTCGATGCACTCTTGGGTTGCCGTCACAGATTTACCAAAATTAAACGTATGAAAAGTACCGTCGACATTGCCTCTGACTTTACAAAATCCCATCTGACCGGCTTGGGTCTGACAATGTCTTGGGCAAAGGTCGCAGACAATTTTATTGCCCTGTTCGTTGGTATGCCAGTGCATGGCTACTCTGGAGTTTTCTTTCCAATTCATGTTGTTAAGGTTTAAGCGGTTGAATAAATTCTGTCAGGCCAAGTGAAGTAATAGCCTCGTTAAAAAGTAAAATAGGAACTGCCGCATTTGACAGGCCTTTCTCTTGTGCAAGTTGGATAAAATCCTTACTGATCAAGGGATTGGTCAATTCAGCAAAATAGGTTTCAATACTTGGAAGCGCTTTACTGCGCTTGGTTCCGGGCGGAAATTCGGTAAAAGTATCTGCTACAATGAGCGTTTTGGAATGGCAAAAAGGCAAAAAGCGTAGTGTTTCCCAGCGCTCAAGACCAAGCAAAATATCGAGTGTCCCTGGGATCAACTGACTACTTTGTTGCGCGTTTGCTTGGGCTGCGCTCAAAAAGATTTTACACTCGGCATGCACACTGCCCAAGCTTTGAGCGCCGCCTTTGTAACGCGCGCTAATGAACTCGTAACCCTGTTCGGTCATTGCTTGTTGCAACACGCGTACAAAACCGTGAATGCCCTGCCCGCCGACTCCGGCTATTAATATGCGCAGTTCTAGCTTCATGGCTGCGGTTTTTTGGCGCCTAAATCGATGGCGTCGTTCGGACAAATTTCATGGCACACACCGCAGCGCATACAGCGCGACAAATCGATCTGAAACTGACCTAAATCATTTTGATCAATCGCAGGGCAGGCCAAAGCCTCATAGCACAGCGTACACGTAGCGCATTTGCTGGCATTGATTTGCGGCGCGTAATTGGCGCGTCTAAAGTTAGAACGGGCATCTGGGATTTGCGCACAAGCGCCGCTGACCCAAATGACGTGCACACCCGCAAGTTGTTCTTTTTCCCTGACCAACGCTTCCAATTCTTTGGGATGAAAAGCACTGGCCTCGGCAAAAGAAGTAACACCCAACGAGCGCAGCAAATCGGCATAAGCTACTTGCGTAGATGCAGAGACTTGATGACCGGTCATGGCGACACTTTTGTTGTCAAATACCAAATGAACCAAATTGACTTTATTTTGGACGGCATTAAGCACCGCAAGTAAACCGCCATGAAAAAAGCTGCCGTCACCGCCCGTGGACACTAATTTTTGGCCACTCACAAACGGAGCCATCCCCTGTGCAAGTCCAATTCCTGCGTTCATGCACAACAACCAATCTGCCCGAAAAGGAGGCAAAGAAGAACAGCCGATATCGCCACCAATGATGCGTTCTTGTTCGGGGAGCGCTTGTTCGATGGCAAAATAGCTACCTGTGTGTGGGCAACCTTCACAAAATGTGCCCAGGCGCTCCGGTATTGGCAAACTTGGCAAGCCCTCAAACGGATAAGCAACGCCAAAATATGCACAAAGAATTTCTAAAAGTTCGTTGATGCGCAATTCTCCATAAGCAGGAAACAAATTTTTACCCTGAATTTTTGCGTTGAGTACATTGTACATTTCCATTTTGAGCAAGTACTCCACAAACCCATCTTGGTCTTCCATCACGATGATCTCCGTTTTGTCTTGGAGCAAGGGCAATAGTGCGTTAGAAGGCAAAGGATATACCCCATTGAGTTGGATCCAGGTACAATTCGCTAATTGCGGTATGTATGTTTGAATTTCAGCAAAGTGCAGCGTGGTATTGCCTCTTGTGATCACGGCCAACGGGGCGTTTGAAGGCCCGTCGACTTTCAAAAAAGCGTGAGTTTGGGCATAAGCCGCCATTTTTTCGAGCAATAAACGGTGATTCTGAACGGCGCGTTGGCCCACATTGATATAACGATCGCGGTCTTTTTCAAAATAAAACGCACGTTTTACTGGCGTATGAGGATGCGTTTGTACCCGGGTACTTTGATGACAAATGAGCCCCGTCACAAAAATGAGTATAGGAAGTCCAAGTTCTTCAGAAAGCACAAATCCGTCTTGGCAACAATCATAGAGCGCTTGTGGACTCGTGGGTTCAAACAATGGCAAATTAAATTGTTTGGCGTACCAGTGTACGTCTTCTTCTCCGGTACTCGAGTTAGCCCCTGGGTCGGTACCCACCACAATAAGCATTCCGCCCTTAATGCCTGCGTAACCCACATAATTCAGCGGGTCAGCTGCAATATTAAGCCCAACGTGTTTCATTACCAGCATTGTGCGTGCACCCGTCATGCTTGCTCCCATCGCGGCGCAGGCAGCAACATGCTCGTTTAAGGCATCGTTAAAGGTAATTTGGGCGGCATGTTGTGTATTCAGTTGTTTCAGTACCGGCTCGATTCCATTGACGGGCGAACCCGGATAATGTGCAAAATACGCCACACCAGCATGAAGCGCTCCATAAGCCAGGGCCTCATTTCCGCTGAGCGCCCATACTTTTTCGGCCTGTTTTTGCAGCTTAGTGTTGGTCATGATTTTCCATTTTGAATTGATTTAAAATCCATTGAAATAAGGTGAGTTCACCGAGCAGGCCCACCACAAAAACCAAAGCACTTACGCCTCCAAATAAGCGCGTAGGTTTGAAATTACTCAAGACAAAACACCCGAAACCCAACGCGAGCAAGATAGCGGCATGTATAATGATCGGATTCATTTGTGCAATTGGCGCACGCAACACATACTTTTGATACAAAACGTGGATGGTGTCGTCGTCGAGCAGCCCCACACAAACCACCAAAGTAAGTGCCGTGAGCATGTTCAGACCTTGGTCAAAACCAACAAAAAAGACCACTACAGCAGCGAGAGGCACCAAATTAGGGACAAACCCAATCAATGCTTGCAGCGGATTTTTAGTCAGCCACAGCATGAGCAACACAATAGCGGAACTGGCCGTGAGCAAGCTCCAAAATAAAGATGCCGCTACTTGTTGGTTCACGACGTCAAAAACCACAAACGGACTGTAGGCATGCAGTCCCAAACGCCGCTTGTTCAATGCACCCTGCCGCTCGATTTTTTTGTAAAAAGCCCCGATTGCCTTGGTATCTGAAAAATAAATACTTGCAGCCAAGGGCTGACCCGCAGCTTGTGGCTTGAAGTCATAGCCGATGAGCTGTGGTGCTTGCTGTTGCCCAAGCCAAGCTTCAACTTGCCGGCGCTGCTGTGTTTCATTGTCTTGGTTGTCAAACCATACATGCAGTACTTTTTGGGCATCAAATTGGCTTCTGAAATAAGCGTGTTCTTTGGTCACGGGGTGCCCGTCTGGAAAGAAGTCGTCGGTGCTCGCTTCGAAGCGCAACTTTGGCAACAAAAACACTGCAACCACCACCAAGCCCAACAAAACCCAGCCGATTGTTTTTTGTCGGCGCTCCAAAAAATGACTCGTTGTCAGCATGAGCTGGCTTTCTGCTTTGCGCAAACGCACCTTGTGTAAAAATTGCTGCGCCAAGGCCATGGAAACCAAGAATTCCAACAATACGGCCGTCCCAGTGACCATCCCCAGCTGCACCATGTTGGGCGCGTCATTGAAGTGAAAACTAAAAAAGGCAATAGCTGTGGTAAGGCTACTCAGTAAGGATGGAACCCAAATTTTTGAAATGGTTGTGCTGCTCGACTGCCCTTTGGACAGTCCGCCGAGTAAGTGAATGGCGTCGCTCAATGAGAGCACCAGTACAATTGGCAAGGCGAGGATACTCACCACTGTCATTTGAAAGCCAAAGACCGGAAACAAACAAACGGTCAGGACAATAGACAACAGCATATTACCCACCAAATAAATGATGGCACTCCAATGACGGTAACGCCAGAATAAGTAAGCGCCAAATAAAATAAAAATGAGCCCTGTAATGGTGATGATATCTTCTTGCATGGAACTGGCAATAGCAGACTCGAGTCCTTGCATGCCAAAACCCCTAATTTGTTGGATTTGAGGACGTGCTTGTTCTTGAAGCGCCGTCACTTTTTTCAAAGGAATGGAAACGCCATGATAATCTGCAATGAGCAAAAACGAGCGACCATCTTTTGAAATGAGCTTGCCAAGTTGCGGATGTTTGGCTGCAATTTTAAAAAAATCACTGGCAGCCATATGCCTTGGATACAAGCGCAATTGTGCAAATTTGCGCAACTGACGCGCCGAACTGAGCAACTCGAGTTCAGGTGTCTGGGCTTTGAGTGCTTGCTCAAATTCAGTACATGCGCTTAGAAAACTGAGTTTGGCATTTGGGCTGGGCGTGATGCTCCAATAATAGCGGTATTTGCTTTGTCCAAAAATGGAATCATAAGCACGCGCATCGTTAAAAACTGGCGTAGCACCTGCCGCAAAACCATCTAAGCTACCAGTCATTTTCAAGCTCGGCAATTGAGCTAAAAGAACTAAAATGAGCAGCACCGTCGCCACAAAACTACCTCTCCAAGCTTTTGGCCAAAATCCGGCAGTCAAATGAGGCTGGTCTATAGCTGTGTGGGTTTGGTCTCTTTGCAAAAGGTTATAGGTGAGTTGTGGTTGCTGATGGTGTTCATGATGCAAACCATTATTGAGCGTCAAAAAATTATACCACTTCTTGTGAATGCTGGTCGTTTGAATTTGCGGATCAGCTGGTAAGTGCTGGCCATAATTTTGAGCGCTGATCAGCACCCAGCCCAAATAAACAAGTAGTGCATACAACAGGACTTTCCAACCAACAAGAAAAAAGATCCATACGTAAAAGAGCAGGATCAAAAGCAGCTCTAAACGTAAAAAGCGTGAGCCTTTCTGACTTAACCATCCAGCGGCTTTAGCTGTTTCAATTTGTTTGTGCAACGGAACAGTTGGTACCCACCAAAATAGGACATAAGACCAAAATGGCCGTTGCTTGAGCTTGTCATCTTGAAGTTTCCAGGTACTTGTAAAATCGCCAGGTTCGTTGTTGTAGAAATGATGATTGCGGTGAAGGAGTTGATAATAATGAAACGGAAGCCCCAGTAGTAAGGAGGAAATCAGGTAACAAAAATAGCGTATGACTTTGTTTTTTGGAGGATGATGCACCAAGTGATGGACGCTTACATGCAAGTTCCAATTCAGCAAAAAGGCCGCTAAACAAACCAATGCAATCTGGACAAATCCAGCAAGTGGAAGCATCCAAAAACCCAGCATCAGCAGTAGCTGCAAGGCCGGGAAAACCAATAAATGCATTGTATACCTGAATTTTTGCATCGCAATCAATTGGTTGGAGGACTGATGAATTGAAAATAAGGGTTGTTGGAAAGCCAATCCAAGCCTTTTTGCCCTAGAAATTGGCCCGGGCTCAGCACCCCAAAGTGCGTTGGCTGCTCAGCGCAGTGCTGAACGGCAAGTACCACTAAAGCGGCGGTAATCTCATACATATTATGACCTCGAATGGCCTCGACATAATTTTTATCTGCACAATGTAAAGACACATAAAGTTCAAAATCTTGTGCTGACCTTTCTGCAGCGTCAGGACCTACATGCTGCACGTTTTTAAAGCGCTGCACAATTGCTGCTTGTTGCGTTGTATCATTCGTGCCCGTTTTGGCAAAGTTGCCAGCAAAAGCCAAATTACTATCTGGTTCAAGCACAAAATGTGACGCCGCATACTGCGGCTTGAGGCGTTCAAAAGCAAAGATGACCTCGGGGTAAGGTACGATTCTTGCAGCGGCAAAAGGCAAATCTTGTGGGTCCCTTCCCACTTGTTGCAAAAAGGGTTGCAAGCGCTGGTCTTCCACAATATAATTGGTTGCATAATTTGCAAGTTTCATGGTCAGTTTGGTACCTGGGCTCATTTGCTGACTCCCCAACTTGTAGTAAGAGGACACTTCTGTTACGGCTTCATTATTGGTCTTTAGCAGCGCACGACTCACTAACAAATCGGTCAGTGCAGACTCAAAAGCCATAGAGTGAACCACGCAAACTTGATTTTGCACGGCAATAGCGGCGTGGCGCTCATAACTTTGGCGCACAATTTCTTGTTCTCCGGTAATATCGATATAATGCGCACCAATTTCCACGCACTTCTTGATGAGTTCAGGAGCAAATAGATTAAATGGCCCGGCACAGTTTACCACAAGCGCCCCTTCTGCCACAAAACCCAAATCTGCGGCATCCTGACAATCTGCAACGATAAGGCCAACACAATTGGCAAATTGCTGCAGCACTTGCTCGAGTTTCGACTGTTCTCTACCAACAGCAATAAATGACAAATTGGCCTCGGCCATTTTTGCCGCGACCAACTGTGCCGTATAACCATATGCACCTATTAAATAAGTTGCTTGCCTCATCAGTCGAAATTCAAGGTAATGAAATCTGGTGGGTTCAAGACATAATCATTGGGCACCAAACGGCCTGCAGCGATGATATTCGAACCCCCAATTTTAGCGCGGTGCCCGTAAGCTACGCCAAGCAAAAACTGACCCGAATCACAGAAGCCGATCGCCGTTGGAATCTTGATTGTTTTTGAATCGAGTCGAATATCTGAATTGATGGTGGCAAACACAGCTGAGTTTTGACCAAAAATACTGTACTGATAAGGCCCATGGATGGTAAAAACGGAAGGATAAGTGAGGCTGTTCACCAAATGATTGCCCGTACTGACAAAATTGTTCGGGCCCAGTACAGAAAAACTGACTACCGCAGTATCGCCGATAAAAGTCCCGCTTCCTATAACGCTCATGCGCAATACCGCATTGGCGCCCACGGTGACGTCATCGCCGAGCACACAGCCTTCCACCACAGCACTCGGATGAATCCGACAATTCTTTCCTTTTTGGTTCATGGCTTTCAAGCCAATTGATGTCAGTTTGGTGAAGGGTTTGGATATGCGCTTGCGCAGCCAATCAGGGAGCAGTGCTTGGAGTTGGAGTCCTCTGTTTAAATTCAAGGCCATATTGGCACCGTGCAAATGAAACGGGGACAACAACAAAGTTGCAAAGACCGGATTTTGATTCAAATTGTAAACGGCACCGGGTAGTACCTGACTCGGCATTTGGATCTGCCATTCGTACTCTTTTCCTGCTAATTCTATCCGTGTAGCTTGTGTAACAGCCGCACTACCTTTATAGAAAAAAGGGAAATTGAGCTCGTGATCATGCAGCGCTATCGGCAAAGAATGTTGCTGGACAGACTGCAATTTTTTCAATCCAAATTGTAAAAACGACTCAGCCTGTAAGTTTGCTTTTTTGATTGCTGCCTTCAAAAATTCTAGCGAGAAAAGCATTTTTGCATCAAAATACCACAACGGAAAATCAGCTGTAGGTAGGTCTTCAACGGAAGCAATATCGACAATTGTGAAGCCACAAGCTCCACAAATACGCGCTTGATATTGTCCTAAACTTTCGTTCAGGATCGGAACTTCCAAAATAGGATCTCCAAAGCCGTAAAGCTGTTCTTGCGCTGCTATGCGATATATAAAATCTGGCATCAATTTATTTTTTAGCGAGCTGATGCGCTACCATATTCGCCAGACTTTGAATATTGATCAATTTAATGACTTCAAACATCGTTAGGCCTTCTGTGAGTTTGTTTGGGTCAATTTCTGGCATGCGGCTACGCAATACCTCAAGTCCTTTGGCAGTGATAACCTGATTGACCTCAAATGGTTCATCGCCCATCTCCAACTTGGATTGCTGCTCAATTTCTGAGATTTTGAGCTCGATGTCATAATGTCTTTCAAGCTGAAATAAGATATCCACCATATCGATAGAATCAATGCTCAATTCATCAAAAATAGTTGAGTGAGCATGCATGACCTCTGGGTCTATACCACAAGATTGTTGAATAATGCGCTTGATTTGTTCGATGATTTCTTCGTTTTGTGTCATATTTGATCTATAAATTTGAAATTAAATACTGAGGCCGCCATCTACAGATAAACAAACGCCTGTGATGTAACTTGCCGCGCGGTCTGAAGCCAAAAACAAAACTGCATTGGCAATTTCTTCAGGCCTGCCTGGCCTTGCAATAGGGCTCATGTTCATAAGGTCTGTAGGCATATTAGCTTGGATGTTTTTACTCATTTTGGTCGCGATCAGGCCGGGATTCACACTATTGACCCGAATGCCCTTCTTGCCCACCTCTAAAGCAAGTGTTTGTGTAAATCGGTCTATTGCCGCTTTTGCTGCAGCATAAACCGCCACTCCTCTGCCCAAGCGCTTAGCGAGCAAACTAGAAACATTGACAATACTACCCTTGCGCTGGGCCAACATGATTTTCGCAACTTGTTGGGTAAACAATGCCTGCTGGCTAAAATTCGTCGTGACCTGTTGTGCAATTTCTTCGGGTGTTAGCAGCAAAAAGGGCTTTTCCAAAGCAGAACCAGCACAATTCACTAGAATATCGATGTGCTGATGCGCACTGCAAATTGCCGCAATGGCGCTCTTGTGGCTATCGTTGTCCTGAAGATCGAGTCGGTAAGGGTTTAATTGACTTTGCTGCGCGGTCGGGAGCTCACTGCGCAGCTCATCTATAGCCGATAAATTGCGGTGATACATAGCACAGACAATAGCACCTTCTTCCAAAAAAGCGCGCACAAGTGCCAAACCGATGCCGCCTGAAGCGCCCGTGATGCAAACTACTTTATCATTTAAATCGAGATTCATAGGGCTAAGTTTTCTAAAGCTAAACTGCAATTGACGCCGCCAAAAGCAAAATTATTGGTGAGCGCATACCTGATTTGCTTGGTCTGATTGCTTTCAAAAGGCAGTGCAAGTGAGGTTTGGATAGGTTGGTTGCAACTGAGGTTGGCCGGAATGAGGTCATTGGCCATGCAGGTCGTGAGTACATGAAATTCTTGAATTCCAGCTGCAGCAATGGCATGCCCATGACGGTCTTTGGTTGAACTCACGGCAATCTGAGGTGCCGCAGCGCCCACGACGCGCTCAATTGCCCGCAGCTCTGCTTCGTCGTTAGAGCGCGTTCCGGTACCATGGGCATTGATATAATCCAAAGATGCTAGCGGCAATTGCGCCATTTCCAAGGCCCTGCGAATAGCACTTTCTACTCCTGCCCCACTTGGATCGGGAGCGGTGATTTTGTATGCATCCATGCTGTTGCCAAAACCAATCAACGCAGCTTGGGGTTGCAAACCGTTTTCGCGAACAAATTTTTCGGAAGCCAGCAGCGTATATCCTGCGCATTCACCAGCAATAGTACCGTTGCGCCCTGTATCGAAAGGCTTGCATTGGTCGGGGCTCAAAACACCCAATTTACCAAAAGAAATGTAGGCAAACTGATTGATGATCGAGTCTGTGCCTCCAGCCAATACCAAATCGGCTTGCCCCGCCATCACATGAGCTGCACCAAAAGCGATGGCTTGGGTGCTACTCGAGCAAGCGGTCATTAAATTGCGGCAAGAGCCATAGGGTGCAATTTCTTGCTCAAAATAGGCGCCGTATAAATCGGCATGATTAAAGATGGAATTGGCTTTTTTACCATTATAGAAATTAAGTTGGGCAATCGCTTCGTTCAGTCCAAATGCAGAATAGTCTGCTACAGACATGGCAATGCGCTGAACCGGAAAAGCATTGGCGCCCAAGCCAAGAAAAAGTGCTGTTCTCGCTTTTGAACTTTTGCCAAATAAAGCTTGTAATTCAGTGCGCTTGCTCTGTAAAACACTCGCCCAAAGTGCAAATTTACGATCGTTAGCTGCCACTACTTGCCAGGCCTCGGGCAGTACTTGAAGCTGAGCTAAATGAGCCTGTGCCACTTCACAAGCATGGGTTTGGCTCAAACCGGCCGCGTCGAACTGAGTAATCGGTGCTGCTGTACGCTGCTGCTTTTTCAAAGATGCCAATAATGCCTCAGTACCCAGGCCAAGCGGACTCAAAGTATGGGTGTCGAGTATGTAAACTTTTGCCCTACTCATGCCTTTTGGACTTTAAAGAGTTCATCAACACCATAGGCGTCTTGCAAAACAATGACTGCAGTTTGACCTCTTTGCAGCCAATTTGCAGCCGCTGCCAAGAGCATTCCAAGTTCAGCTGCTCCGAGGTTGCCCGTATGTGCAAACCAACTAAAGGCTTCCTGAAATTGTAATTGTTCACAGCGCGCTTTCAATTCGAGGTCTTGATGTGGGGTAAAGGCACCGCCATAAAACAACCAATCTACGCGCTCTCCTTGAAGCGCTGCAAAGTCATGATAAAATTGCGTGATATGTAAATTATATTTACCCGCAGCACTTTGATCATAAGGCGTCACCATTAAAAAACTTGCGGCACTTGCCTCGGCGTAACCAGTTGTGTCGGGTATGAGCAAACAATTGTTGAGAAAAGAAAACAAATTAGCGTAATGACAGCCGCCAACCAATACGGCGGGGCTCGCTGCAATTTGTAACAAATTGCAGGCATCGCGCAACGCTTGGACACTGGCAAGTGACGTACTTCCGTAGGTAGTTGCGGTCCCGTGAAAGCCTAAATATTGGGCAATAAAACTTTGAGCGCCATTGGTCAAGGTGCGCAGCGGAAGTAGCGGCGAAATGGTGGAACCAAATAATTTATTTTCTGTTGAAGCATCTTGGGCATTTTGCAGCTGACTTACCGCACTTGCTATTGCTTCAAAATCGAGCACGTCGTCGTCGATAAAATTGCTGTTGGCTACAAGTAGCGCACCACGCTCCAAAAAAGAAACATCCCAATGATGATATGCCTGCATCTGCTGGCTCAAAATAAGGGCTGCGATGGTGTCGTTTCGCAAAATTTTAAGGTCGCTGGGCTTGGGGTAGTTCGGATGCAATGGATCGAGTGCCAACTGCCTAAATGCAGCGTCCAAATTCGGGAGTTGCCGCTGTGGTTTTGCCTGATTGGGCATAAGTTCAGTGCGCGGCCCGATACTTCCGTCTACAGAAAACAGTGTGCTTTCCCAAAATCCGATAGCGGTGATGGTGGCGAGCATTAGCGCTTTTTGAGCGTCTCCTTTACATTTAGCGACAAATAATATTCGTCGCGCTGGCTAATAAACGGATTGTTGCTCGCCTGCTTGGCCTCTAATATCGTAAAGCTTAAGTCTGCTTCGGCGCGCACCTTTCCTTCGACAAGCAATTTGGCACTGCCTGTTGCGCGCATGGTGTCGAGCGAAGTAAGGACCACTTCAATATGACTTTGGTCGCCTGGAATGATCACGTCTCTAAATTTTGCTTTCTGAACGATGCTCAAAATCGGATAACAACGCCCTACTCCCGGAAAGGCCTCGGCGTGTGAATGCTCAATAAGGATACCCATGAGTTGGGCCATTGTTTCGATTTGTAATACCCCTGGCACAATAGGAAAACCTGGGAAATGTTCGGAAAAGTAATCTTCTGATAAAGTCCAACATTTGATTCCTGATGCCTTTTGACCAGGGATTATTTCTTCTATTCTGTCAACTAAATAAAATCTCATAGCAAAGCAAAAGATACAAACTTTTAAGTTACAAAAACAACTAGCAACTCGCCTTCATCGCAAATCTATGGCATGAATGGAATTATTTGTTATTGAAATTCGCAACTACCTCTTTGATCAGTTTTGTTTTTCGCAAGTAGCCATAAATGGCACTCAGGCATTGAAAAAAGTATGTTAAATCTATATTAACTTTTATGAAGACAAATCTGAAGTCTTGGGCTTAAAGCACTCAAATTGTCCGAGTTTGTGTAAGAAATACCATAATTCTGCGTCTGGCTAACGGAATCATGTAAATTTCGTTTTGAAAAGGGGCTAAAGTTTTTTTATATTTGGCGTTCAATTGTAAAAATGAAAAATTAAAAACGATCATTATGGACAAAAAACAAAAAACCGCCGGGGGATTTTCAGCAATCATTGCATTCTTGGCTATTGCACTTGCACTTATTGCAGGTATCTTGATTTACAAATACATTTTTGGTGACCCAGGAAACTTTGTGGACAGAAATCCAGAAGCAGAACCAGTAGAAGGAAACCTATTAGGGGTCATCTACAAAGGTGGTTTCATCGTACCAGGTTTGGTTGCTATCAACCTTATCGTATTAATTTTCACGATTGAGCGTTTGGTGACTTTATTACTTGCCAACGGTAAAGGTAAAGCCAACCAATTCATTGAAAAAATCAAAGAATTAATGGCTGCCAAAGATTTCAATGGCGCTATCGAAGCTTGCGACGCACAGCGCGGTTCTTTGGCTAACGTTGTTCGTTCTGGTTTGGTTAAGTACCAACAAATGTTGAACGAAAAAGACATGGACAAAGAGCAAAAGCTCGAAGCTTTGAAAAAAGAATTAGAAGAAGCTACTTCTTTGGAATTGCCTATGCTTTCTAAAAACTTGCCGGTTCTTTCTACAACTGCATCTATCTCAACCCTCATCGGTTTGATTGGTACCGTACTCGGTATGATCCGTTCATTTGCCGCGATGTCACAAGGTGCTCCTGATACTGCAGAACTTTCTACTGGTATCTCTGAAGCCCTTATCAACACTGCATTTGGTATTGCTGGTTCTACAATCGCGATCATCGCATTTAGCTTCTTCTCTACTAAAATCGACGCCATGACCTATGGTATCGACGAAGCAAGCTTCACGATCGTTCAAGATTTTGCAGCCAATAACTAATTGACACATCATTAAGTAAATACTCAAGCAATGCCAAAAATCAAAATGCCCAAAGGCACTCCTTCCATAGACATGACGCCTATGGTGGACTTGGCGTTCTTGCTTGTAACCTTCTTTATGTTGACGGCTTCTTTCCGAAATGCCGAACCCGTAACCGTAGAAACACCATCAAGTATCAGCGATAAAATCATCCCTGAAAACATCCTAATGGTAACCCTAGATAAAGACGGTCGCGTGTTCTTTAACCTTTCAGATGCCGAAGCCCGTAAAGAAATGCTCAACAATATGCTCCAAAAATATAAGATTGGTCTTAGTGAGGAGAAAATAGAAGAGTTTTCTTTTATGTCAACCTTTGGTTGTACCATGCAAGAACTTCCTGCATACATGAACACCGAAGCAGCAAAACGTGCAAGTTTCCCTACACAGGGAATCCCTTCAGATTCTACTAAAAATGAGCTATTAGATTGGCTTTCATTTGCAGCTGTCGCTGCTGGCAATACCGGCCGCACCGCTTTTGAAGAAGCGAAGCTAAAAGGTGGCGAACCCAAAATGGAAGACTTCAAGCCTAAATTCATTTTGCGCGTAGACTCCAAAACCTTGTACAAAGATGCGCAAGTCGTGATTGATGTATTCAGAGACTTGAATTTGAATAATTTGAATTTTGTAACCTCTGCGGAAGCAATTCCGGTTAACTAACTAACAACATGGCACAAATCGCAGAAAGCGGCGGTGGCGACCACGGCAAAGGCAAGAAAAGAGCAAAGAAAGGTTCAACGCACGTAGACATGACCCCAATGGTCGATCTCGCGTTCCTTTTGCTTACTTTCTTCGTCTTGACCTCTACCTTTAGCAAGCCTAAGGTAATGCCGCTCGCATACCCCGCTAAACCAAAAATTACCGACCCTGTCCCACCAAAAGCGAACAACGTTACTACTTTCATTTTAGCAGACGACAAAGTTTACTATTACCGTGGTGAATTCTATCCAAAATCTCGACCAGGAGCCAACGGACCAACCGAATTAACCGAGGCTAATTTTGGATCAGGAGAAAATAGTGTAAGAAAATTGTTAGCTTCTTGGAACGAATACGTTATTAAGAATAAGGTTGAACTTGATAAGAAGCTAGAAAAGAAACAAATTTCAGACAGCATTTACGATAAAAAGCTTAATGATCTGACAGTTGAACGAGAGGCTGTGAAAGTCTTGATTAAAACTGACGACAAAGCGCTCTGTAAAAGCTTTATTGATCTAGTAGACGAACTCAAGATTGCAAGTATCGGTGTTATTGCACCAACAGACTTGTCAGCCGGAGAGAAAGAATTGTTAAAATCTAAAAACTAAGGTCATGACAGTCATTTATGTTATCGTCGCACTTGTAACAGGTTTTTCCTTATTCGATTACTACGTCAATCGCAACTGGGAAGCCATTACTTCAGTAAGCCGCAATGAAGCCGTTTTCGCACATCGCAACCGCGAATATGGCGCTTACGTTCTACGCAGTGGCTACAACAAACGCATGACCCTCATTTTGGGTGGTCTTGTTGCTCTTGCAGGATTGGCGTTTGTTGCCTCAATTATCATCAAAAACCTACCTAAGGAACAAATGAAGAAGCCACCAATGAGTGACAAAAACTTCACCATTGCGCCTCCAAAAACTGACGTTCCACCGCCACCGCCACCAACAACGCCACCGCCACCACCAATGACGCAAACGCAAGCGTTTATGGCTCCGGTTGCAGAAGACGAATTCGTCGAAGAACCATTGGTATCTCAAGCTGAGTTGGAAACCGTTACCATCTCGACAGAAACCAACGACGGCGACATCGATTGGGGTTTACCTAACACCCAAGAAGATGGTCCGGCACTTACCGACAATACACCTGTATTCGAAGAAGTAGTTGATGTTGCAGAAGAAGATGCCGAATTCCCTGGCGGATACGACAAAATGAGCACCTTTATCAACGAAAAGCTCGTTTACCCAGACGAAGCCATCGAACTTGGTGTAAAAGGTAAAGTAGTTGTTCGCTTTGTAGTCGAAAAAGACGGACGCATCTCAAATGCGAGTGTTGAACGCCCAATTGTAGAGTGTCCAGCTTGTAACAAAGAAGCACTTGCAGTGGTCAATAAGTTCCCGCCCTGGACCCCAGCCAAAAACGCTGGTCGCCCAGTCCGACTTTGGGTTCGCGTACCAATCACCTACGACACCCAATAGCACTAACCTATTTAAATCCCCATCTCGATGGGGATTTTTTTTCCCAAATAAATATGAAATACATACAACATTTTCTAGGCATTTTGGTCGTAGTATTGTGTTTTGGTTTTGCCATTGTACTGCTCACCACAGAACTCATTGAAATGGAGCCATGGCGCAAGCAAGTCATGATTGCTGTTTTCATGTGCTATGGTCTATTCAGGGCCTGGCGTATTTATAAAGGTGTCAAGTCAATTCAAAAATAAGTTCTCTATGAAAGCTGTTTTTCTCCTTTTAGTTGGTATTATGGCGCTCACCGCCTGTGACCATAACAACAATCCATTTGTGTATCAAAAAGATGCACACGGTCGAGGCAAGGCAAAAATTCTGGTCGAACAATCCTTTGAGCCTTTGTTCAAGACCTCTATTGAAACGTTCATGAGTCAATACCCAAGAGCCCGTGTAAGTGCGCAATACCTTACTGAAAATGACATTATCGAGGCGTTTTACAACAATAAGACTAAAACGATCGTCATTACCCGAGATTTCAACGACAAAGAAAAAGAATACCTCAAGAGTAAAAATGTTTCTTACCGCAGCGATAAAATTGCTTCAGATGCGGTAGTGCTCATCATGCACCCCTCCATGACCGATACGATCTTAAGCGTGAGTCAAATAAGAAATTTACTGAGCGGAAACAAAACCAAACTTCCATCCAACACTTTGCCAAAACAAATTGTTTTTGATCAAAACGGCTCTGCCAACTTCAACTTTATGGTCAATATGCTGCAGATTGCAGAATTGGGCAAAAATGTTTCGGCCCTCAAATCAAATCAAGAAGTCATCAATTATGTCAAAACGCATCCGGGCGCTATGGGCATTATTGGTCTCAACTGGATTTCTGACCAAGAAGACCCCACATCAATGGCCTTCATGGATGGGCTCAACATTGCGTCTGTTTACGACACAGACCCCGAAACTGCTTGCAAGCCATATGCCGGTTTTATTTACACCAAAGAGTATCCGCTCATCCGCGACATCTGGGTCATCAATAAGGGGCGTAGGTCTGGATTGAACACCGGATTTGTGCTGTTCATGAAGAAAGATGACAAAGGACAACTCCTCATTCAGAAGTCAGGACTCGTGCCCGCCCTCACGCCAGTTAGGCTCGTTTTGCAATAATTCAAAAAATAATAATAGGCACAATTTTTGTATCCCAAAAAACTAGGCTATTTTTGGCCGGAAAATAAGTTAAATACACAGACATGAAACGCATCTTACTCCTCAGTACGCTTCTTATTTCTGGGCTTCATTACGCTCAGACCCTTAAGATTGCAAATGCAAAAACAGAAAACGAACGCTACCGCGAAGCCATTAACGACTTCAAAAAATTAGTGGCTGCCGATCCAATCAACGGAGAAAACTATTTCTATTTTGGTGACTGCTACTTTGAAATGGAAGATCTCGATTCTGCCAAAATCATGTGGAAAAAAGGCTATGAGGTAGACAAACTTCGCGCGCTACCACTTGTCGGACAAGGCCGCGTTCTTTGGCTCGAAGGCAAAGAAACAGAAGCAAAAGCTGAGTTCACCAAAGCGCTTTTGATGACCAAAAAAGACAAGCTCAAAAAAGCAGAAGTCATTCGCGGTATTGTTGAAATATACGTTGAGGCTCCGAAGAAAAACCTCGATGAAGCACTTGTTTTGATCGAAGAGGCCATTCTCAAAGATCCAACCAACGAAGACAACTACTTGCTTAAAGGCGATGCCCTATATGCACGCAATTCTTCTGATGCTTCTGAGGCACTCAAGGCTTACAACCAAGTATTGGTTATCAATCCGAAGTCTCCGCGTGGTATCGTGCGCAAAGCACTCATCTACCAACGTGCTCGCAACGAAGCTGAAGCGAACAAAATGTACAACGAAGCCAAAGGAATCGATCCTACGTATGCGCCAGCTTACCGTTTGAACGCTGAGCTCTTCATGATGTTTGGGAAGAATGATCTAGCCATTGAGAACTGGTTGAAATACCTTGAGCTCAATAACAACATTGAGTCTCGTTACCGCTATGTAAACGCGCTCTACGGAGCTTCTCAATGGTGTGTGATGATTCCGCAACTCGATTACTTAACGGCTAACAACATGAATAACTTCTTTATCCAACGTTTTTATGCCTTTGCTTATGCTAATTGTACTGCGGACAGTCTCTTTCTTGACAAAGCGCTCAGCGCAAGCGACCGCTTCTTTACAATGGTACCACAAGACAAAATCAATTACCAAGACTACAAGTTAAGAGGTACCATCTATCAAAAGAAAAATCAAGATAGCTTGGCTATTTTAGCTTTCGAACAAGCAGCAGGTATCAACGAAATTGCTTACAAAGAACTTGCGAACGAACTCATCAAGCTCTACAACAAAAACAAAATGTACGACAAAGTCATTGCCGCCTACGACCTTCGCCGTCAGAAAAACGGTAAACTCATGGCGCAAGAAGAGTACGACTTAGGAAAGGCCTACTATTTTGGTCGCGCCGACTACAAAACAGCAGATAGTCTCTTCCAAGTCGTCATCAAAAATGACTCTACTTATGTACCTGCTCACATCTATCGCGGTCGCTCCAACTACAAAATGGACACCAACAACGAAAAATGGATGGCCTTCCCGTTCTACCTCAAAGTTACAGAGATGGTAAAACCCGAAGACCGCATGCAGCCTTCCAAAAAAGCGTTCGTACTCGAATCTTTGCGTTATGTAGCAGATTACTATTCAAAGTCTGCTAATAAAGACCTTGACAAAGCCAAAAAGTACTTTGAAGAAATCTTAGCGATGGAGCCAAACGATGCAGTAGCTAAAAAAGCCCTCGGTATCAAAGATCCAGTGCCAGCGACAACAACTACACCAAAACCAGCTGCACCCATTCGCAACTGATAATAAAGTTCATTTGAAATAAAAATGGCGGCCCTCCGGGCCGCCATTTTTATTTAATCAAATATTGCTGAGCACTGAGTTATTGTTGCAAACTCAAGTAGCGCGCCACGTATTTGCCAATGATATCGAATTCTAAATTGACTTGTGCACCCACCTCCAATTGCTGAAAATTGGTGTGTTCATAAGTATAAGGAATGATGCAGACTGAGAAACTTCCCTTCTTAGCGTCCACTACTGTTAGGCTTGTGCCATTGACTGTAATAGAACCTTTTTCTACAGTTACAAATGTATCCGGGTGCTGAAAAGTAAAACGCCAAGAGCCGTTTTCATCTAAGACTTCTGAGCAGGTCCCGACGCAATCAACATGGCCCTGCACCATATGCCCATCTAGCCTACCGCCCAATTGCATGCAGCGCTCGATATTTACTTTGGTGCCGATTTGCCAAGAACCTAGATTCGTTTTGATGAGCGTCTCGTGAATGGCAGTAACTACATGCTGATGTTCGTTTTGAGCCACAACCGTAAGGCAGCAGCCGTTGTGCGCCACACTTTGGTCAATTTTAAAGCCCGATGACAAACCAGAAGCAATGGTAAAATGAATGTTTCCTGCTTCTTTTTCTATGGCCACCACTTGGCCAACTTCTTCGATGATTCCTGTAAACATGATACAAACTTACGCAAACTAAGCGCTCGCACACAAATCTTGGAGCACGAGTTGCAGCGTTGTGCGGTTCATATACGTATTGGAGCTGATTTGAAAAACGATATCGATGAAGACGCCAACCGCCAGCTCTTTTTCAAAGGCGGCAAGTTGAAATCCGATGGCGTCAATTGGCACCTGAGAACCCTCTTGAATCACTTTGAGTTTGAGGTGTGCACCTTTGAGTACTTTGTATTCAAGCACCATGCAATTTTTAGCCAAAAAGACCGGATGCATATTACCTGGCCCACAAGGTTCAAATGCTTCTAAAATTTGGAGGATGCGCAAAAAATGAACCTGCGGATTAGAGCCCAGCTCTTTGAATTCAAGTTCCGTATCGATGTCGATTTGCCTTTGTAATTTTTGCTTTGACAGCGCACTTGACACAGCATTTTCAAATGCATCTTTGAAAGCAGGAAGCTGCTCGGGCAATAGCGTAAGACCAGCTGCAAATTGGTGTCCGCCAAATTGCACCAAATCGTTTTGGCAGCACTCGAGTAAGTCATACAAATTGAGGGGCTGCATGCAGCGCGCAGAGCCCGTAAGTACTCCGTTAGACTCGGTGAGTACAATTGTTGGTCTGTAATGCGTTTCGATGAGGCGAGAGGCCACAATACCCACTACACCTTTGTGCCAAGTTGGGTCGTAAACAATGGTGGAAAATTGGTCTTGAAAGGAAGGATTGGACTCAATTTGCGCCAACGCTTGGGCAGTCATTTCTTGATCTAAGGCTCGGCGGGCGGTGTTGTCTGTATTGATGTCGAGCGCGAGTGCAGCGATTTCTGCGTCGTTTGTGCTGAGCATCCAGTCGACGGCGCGCTTACCCGAGGCAATGCGGCCTGCAGCATTGATGCGAGGTGCCAACACAAAAACGACGTCGCGCAGAGACAGTGGCAGTGTTTTGGCTGCTAGCTCTAGAATGGCTAAGAAGGCGGGTCTAGGTGCAGCGTTGAGCTGGGCTAAACCTTTGGCGCATAACACCCGATTTTCATCGGTCATTTCAACAATATCAGCGCCTATTGACAGCGCTACTAGATCTAAACTTTGAAATAAAGCGCTTTGCTCGAGCTTCAAGTATTGATAAAGTCCTTGTAGCAACTTGAAGGCCACACCACAACCAGATAACTCTTTGAAGGGGTAAGCGCAATTGTTTTGCTTAGGATTCAATACGAGCGCATCTGGAAGCTTGGCATCGGGTTGGTGGTGGTCACAGACAATGATGTCTATACCGGCGGCTTTTGCGCGTCCGAGGGCTACTTGCGCTTTGATGCCGCAATCAAGTGTGATGAGTAAATGAAAGCCCTCGGCAATTGCGAAGTCGATCCCTGCTTCGCTCACGCCATAACCTTCTTTATAACGGTCTGGGATGTAATATGCGCAGTGCAAACCGAGTAAAGCAAGCTGTTCTGCCATTAGCGCCACGGCAGTGGTGCCATCGACGTCGTAATCGCCATATAACAGCACCTTTTCTTGCTTGGCAATTGCCCGCTGTAGCCTGTGCACGGCAGCC